>Ga0214542_1008206_pt1 | contig 17474 bp, 7 predicted proteins | sample CNSS1metaG_FD_160096 | JGI IMG/M metagenome (GOLD analysis project Ga0214542, IMG submission 160096) | Root nodule microbial communities from cowpea collected in UCLA plant growth center, Los Angeles, California, USA - CNSS1 | ecosystem: Host-associated > Plants > Roots > Nodule | place: USA... | reverse complement strand
CCGCCTCCGCCACCTACTCCTCCCCAATCCCACCAATCCCCTGCGGCCAATTCCAGTATTTCCTATCCTACACCCTCCCCACTCCTCCTCTCGCAGTTTCTCCTCCTCCACTCTCTCCAGAGACGACAGCGTCTCCCTCTGCTGCCAGATGTGGATCGACAACTTCCGCCACCCCTATTCCAACCATCAGGGGAGGAGACGCTCTGGTGTTGTTGGGAATCCCACGAAGAACACGAACAACCTTCTTTACGAGACATTGCGGAATTGGAAAACGAGTGGAAGAACAAACGAAATTAGGGCATCACTTACTGTGCGGATATTGATGAAGAAAAAACTGGATTAGGGCAGAAGATACGGGAGGAAGAAGACAACAAAAATGGGGGCAAATCTCCTTTAAATGTAAATACCATGTGGTCACTGTACAATTATAATTTCAACCACTCATGTGTTATTATTTGACACGTATCCCTTCTGCACTGCCACCTCACCATTTTCTAAACGTCGTTTCTGAACATTTAACGGTTTGGACTCAATTGGTGCACTTAAACTAATTTGGATACGTAATTGAGACTTTTTTTAAACCGGGTACCAATTAGAAACTTCAGTACCAAACTGGGTACTATGCGACTAATTATACCTAACTATTACTAGTAAATTTTGGTTTCAACTGAGGTATTTCAAAACATGTTATAAAAGGTGTAGGTACTACTAGCATTGCCACTATTTCACTCAGCTTTCAAAAAAGCAATTATATGAACAATGGGAATCGGTTCCCCATTTGATGGAATCAGTTCCAATCCACCATGGGAATCAGTTCCCCAAGCCATGGAATTAGTTTCTCCAACTCATAGAACTAGTTCCGCATAAAAAGCAGCCTCTGCAATGTGAAATGATATATGGGCATTTTCGTGAAAGCACCTACCATTCAAATACTTCACTCACAAATCCCCCCCATAACAGAGATGTATGTTTTACCAATCCCACAAATCGTCGCCCGTGTATACCAACCACCCTCAATTCCTTCTCCTATAATAGTAAATATGTGGAAGCAAACACAGCGTAAATCACTACTTACTATAATGCATTTCACATATCTTTCCTATATGTATGATCTACTTGTTTATATATCTTCACAAGTTCAAGAAAAGTAGTAGTTATGCTGACGCAACATGTTTTCCATACCTAATTTGTTCCGGTGCAAGACAACATAACATGTTCTAAGGTTTCAGGAGGTTCAGATTGACATAATAGAGAATCATAACCAAGTTTAAGAACTTTTCTATTCTTTAATTGATCCTTAGTTATAATCAATTTCTTCCCATTTTCATACACAAAAGCTAACCCTAGGTAGGACCTTGGAGTCCCAAACTCAATTTAGTAAAGCTTTGTTGGGTAAATGGAGATGGGGAAATGTACATCAACAGGAATCTCTAGGGTGTAAGGTATTGACATCAAAGTATGGTGGATAGCACTAATCAAGGCAAATTTAGGACGACAAAAAATCTAATATATAGGAAAAATAACTTGAAGAGATTATTTGAAGGGAATATTAAAAGAAAGGTTTATAATGGAAATAACATTAAATTTTAGCATGGTATATATGGTTAGAACAACATCTTTTGCCTATATGTGAAGAGTATAATAGATCTTTTATTCGAACAAATGGATTCTAAACTTAATTGAATAGGTGGTTGGGAAGAAGGAATACGAGTTTGGAATCTTAGATGGAGAAAAAATATCACTAGTGCAAAGAAGCCTTTTTATACCGGTTAAAAAAAGGCTTTCTATACCAATTCCAAAACCGGTATAGATATATAAAGTGCCCACTTTTCATATTGATTACAGAACTCGTATAGAAAGTTTCCCTTTTATATTCGTTATGGCCACAAATGGTATAATAACATGGGGATATTCTTTCTTCTCCTCACCTATGAACACAACATTCTTAGGCGCACCAACCATGAATCCAAAACCAAACCAAGTACTAAAAAATAATTATTCACTAATTGAACACACCACCAATTGCATCTGTTGTTATTGACAGCGTCACCGGCGGCAACGTTGTTGCCGACGCCAGTGTTCATTTTCTTCCCCACGCGTGGGAGCTTTTTCCCTCCTTCATTCCTTACAAATAGTAACAACCAGGTGCAATGGCTCTAACAAACCTTTGAGTCATCGCCATCGCGCTTGTAACTATGGTCATTGTCGGTGTTGCCAATGCAACCCTATTTTCCATCTCCATGTGAGGGTATCTCCAAATCTCCCAACTCCTCATGCTCCAGTGCTAGTTTGTTGTGATCGCTTGCCAGAGATGTCGCGCCACCTCGCTGCCACTATCGGAGTCGTTGTTGGCACTAGCGCAACCTCTCTACTCCTTCCTCTTCATGGGAGTGAATTCCTTCTTCCTCACCAAAATCACAGTCCCCACCATTATTGTGTCAAGAATGACGTCGCTTAGCCTCGTCGTTGTTATCGACCATCACAGTTCATGCAAACAAGGACATCAGTGAAGATGAAGGAGAATGATTGGATGAAATTTGTTATATGAAAAATGTGATGAGTATGGAGTTGAAGATGATGAATGGTAATGGGGGAGCTCAATGAAGATGGAAAGTAGGTGATGGAGAAAACAAATGGAATGATTGTGGCGAAAGAAGTTAGGGTTTAGTCCCTCAACTTCACTTTCTATATTTTTTTATAGATATAACCGATATAGAAAGTATTCTATTTAATTACCATAATGTCATATAGTCAACTTTCTATATCGTTTCTTGATCTAACCGATATAAAAAAGTCTTCTACTTAATTATCATAATATCACAGTGTCAACTTTTTATACTAATTATTTATTCTTCCACCGCGTTTTTATTGTAGGGGTGAATTATAATTGTCATAAGAAAATCGTTATAAAAAAAGGAGTTTTACACCGGTGTATATTTGAATGGAAAACGAGCAACTTTACGGGATATTGAGAATTTTCTAAGTTGGTGGAGATTAAACAGGATTTGTGTGTGAATACACTAAAGTCAGCATATAGTAGTAGCAAACACTATCCCTAATCAATAAGGATACCAAATTTTATTTATAATAGTATTTACGGATGGAAAATTTTGTTTTAGATTCTAGTATTTTTTTTTTGTTGAGTCTAATTTTATTTTCTTAAATTTTAAATTAATGAATACTATGTTAGCTTTTGAAAGTATGAATTTTATCCCTCATTATTAACCATGTTAAAGTATATATTGGCATTATAAATGACTCTACTAATAATTTATAAACATGTAAATATAAATTTTAGCAATTTAAAACCTAAAAACCATGTTCAATTGTTTTCTAAACTTCATCATTGTTAAACTTGTTTATTATGCAGAGTGTAAAGTTGGGAGTAGACGAATGAAATGAAGAATATATATAAAGAAAAAGATTTACAAATCAATTTTCTTTAATGTGTTTTGGTTGGTATATCAGTCTTTAATATAAGTTGACTCGTGAGTTATCCATTATATTTCTACGTGAAGAACCCAACATTTACCCTTATATAATTAATACTTTTAATTTTATTTTCTTAACAAAATATACAAGCACCAGAAGTCTCTTCCCTCTAGTACCTTATAAAGCTAATATCTCATTTCTTTGCCTATGCTAAGATGTCTCGTACTAGTTGCATAATCAACAAACATCAAGTTCAACGTAAAAAATTGAAGAAAATAAAGCTTAAAGAGAAAATAATAACATAACATAAGAAGAAAACATCAGGATTAGAGTGTTAACAAACATTAATGTATGTGCATGACAATGTAGCTAAGAATAAGTTATTATCTCTACCATAGTTACTCATATAACTTCTTATATAGTAAAACTCAAATGTTTTTGTTTTTCAATAGTTAATGCTCATCCACCTATAACAACTTTCATCATAAGAACCAGAGTTGTATTAATACAAAATAATTATAACAAATTATATGTATATGTAAATTATGCTACACATCATGCAACCAAAACGTGACATGTAACACAGGTTTCATGCTAAAAACTGTTAGACACACTTGTTTAACTAAACAATTTTGAAGCAAATTTTTACACAACTAATATTTATAATATTAATAACCAAAGATAGTTAATTTCCTTGAATGGCTAAAACATTAAAATAATACCAAAAATCTCATCAATCATCAAAACCCAATAAGAGTTTTTTTTATTTATTTATTTAATATGATCGAGGATGTAGAAATGAATCCCTAACAACTCAACACATTATATTATATTAATGTTGGCTCACCCTTTGGAATTCTTTGTTGAAAGTATGTGGGTGAAAGAAAGAGAATGCTTATATTTATGGTAGTGAAAGTTGTTCGAGAACGAATAATTGATAAATCAAAAGGAAAGTGCAATGAATATAGAAGGAAAATGGTTTGTACAAAATGCGGCCATTTGGATTTATGGCATAAGAGGAGGGTGGAGGTGGCATGTTGGTTAGATTTTCAAAAGTGAGCTACGAAACGTTCAACTCAACCCGGTTCATTTGTTGATGAATCAGAAATTTTGCAACTCAACTCGATCTCATTTTGAGTTGGTGGGTTAGTGGATTGGTTCACTTACCAATGATTATTTTTTTACAATTTTTTTCTATATTTATTGCATTACGATAAGAGTGAATTGACTTAATTTATTTTTTATAATAGTAAAATCAAAATATTCACCTAATTCTCGAAATAATATTATAAAGATAATAATTAAATATTAAAATATCAAATATATATAATTTGACAAACAAAATAATTAAACATAGAAATTATTCAAATATTATTTAGCAACATTCTAACATTTAAAAATATAAAATTGTGAACTTATATAATTAAAAGTAGTAAATAATTATAACAAAAAAATGTAAAAAAATGTTGATGTATTAAGTAAGTCAACTCAATTCAAACCCGTGATGAGCCAGGTTGACTAATAGGTTGGGACTCATTTTAACATCTATATTTTTTATGGTAAAGAATCTCCACAAACCATGTATATGAGAGTTTTGAGAATTGATGTGATTTGAGTAAAGTTCAATATTGAATGTTGTATTAGGAGCTATTTAAAATGTGTGGTGTTAAAAATCACGAATAATAATTAAGTTAATGTTTAAGTTTTAAAGTATGAAAAATTGCTTAATATGTACTAACAAAGTTAGTAAAGAGATAAGAAATTCACATTTTTTTTCAAAATTTAGAGAATTGATCTGATCAATTTGAAAATATAGAAAAAAAAAACAGAAATTTTGATAAAAGAAAGGCTAACAATATATTATTCCTTTATTGTTTGTTGATCAATCGACAATGTTTTAAATCTCAAATGATGTCAGAGGTTTTTTTGTAATACAGATGTCAGAGTATTTTCTTTTTCATAATTATTTTTGTTAAATTTGCATATGTTTTTATTCGTGTAAAAAACGATAATTTTGATTTTGATCATTCTAAAGAGATTAATTATAATCTCGTGAAAATTTAAAATCATTATTTTAATCCTTATAAATTGCTTGATTTTTATTTTCGTCATTGATGTTTTTTTCATCTTTTCAAAATATAATATCGTTGATTTTATTCCTGGTATTTCTTTTAAGACAAATAATTTATATTTGATTTTGGAATCTAGTTTTTTAAAAGGAAATCATATGACATTTTACTAAATACAAACAATTATATTTTTAGATAATCATGTTATTGTTTAAAAATATAATTCACCGTCTTTAATTATAGGAAAATTTCACCACGTTCATGAGGGTTAACATATTGCGGGACTAACTAATTAAACGTCCTTAATATAATTTTCAAAGTAATTATTATAAAATTAACCACTTATTACAAATTAGTTTGTGATAAGATGATGACAGAAAATTATTTCATAGCATTAGTTTATAAACTATTTTCTTATGAATTATTTATTATTTTAATATTACTTTACTATAATGAAAAGGTATAAATATTAATAAAAACATTCATAATAAATTATGTAATATAAATATACATAAATGTTAATGAAATATTTATAACAAGTTATTTGAAATACTGAAAATATATACAAAATATTTGCATCATAATTGATTATTTATATTCATTATTACTTTTCCGGTAAAATGTTTAATGCATACATTTTCTTTTTTTTTTCAATTTTTTTCGAGCTTTTCTTTTATTTGTTCGTTTTTCAACTTTTTTTTCCTCTTCAAACAAACAAGCTGGTGTTTTAAACTTCATTAAAAAATATTAAATTGTTGATGTTATCATCTGCCACGTCAATAAAAGTAAACACTAAATTGATTATTGATTAATACATACAATTTCAAGGACTAGTTAATGATTTTATCAATTTCAAGACTAATTAAACATAAAGTTAAATTTCAAGAACATGATTTAATCTTGTGCCGTTTCACCGATCAAAGTACCAAAATCTCCACAAATCAATGTTCCCAAGTCTCCAGGGCATGGAACTTAAAAATGCTGCACTTAGACTGAACACAAAACGGTTTGAATTACATTTCACTATTTAGAGTTCTTATTTTTAAGGACTCAAGCTTCGTAGGATATGCAAGTTTATCCTAAAAATAACCATGAACGTAACTGGAACGCTTTGCTTATAAAAGAGAAGAGCTAAAAAGACCATTATTGTGTAAGTACCAACCATTACACTTATAACTCAAGAGATGAAAGCATCTTCATGAGAATCTTGATTTTCTCATCTCATTGCGATATAGTCTAAATTTAAATATTTTGCCATCTTCATTTTGAATCACATAACATATGAATCCCATATAAAAACTTTTTTTTGTTACAGAAACAACTACACTCCACATGTTGCTACAAACTTTCCCAATCCCAAGTAAAATAAACCTAATTCGTAACCATAGTGCTTGCTAGGACGTTAAGACTATAGTCGAATGAAAGCTCAAGTTATGCAGCTATAGCATTTTGCTGAGACTTTTAGCGAAGTAAAGAAGGATGGCTGAAAAACAAGTTCAGCGCGTCGGGTATGCACGCACCCAAGATATCCAGGCACATTAAATTTACATCAACATTTGAGAACAAATATTTACAGGTATTTGTACAAAATAAGTTACATAGTTCCCTTAACTTCTAACAGTGGTGATCAGGCTAAAAGTCCATTGTTGACTACATCTGCATTTTATGTTCAGACTTGTGAATCTTTGTCAAGTCGACTAAATGGCGCATGGTTGGTCTGCCGTGAGGACAATTCCAAGGGGATTTGAGTTCAGCCATATGGTCAAGTATCTGAAACAGTTGGTGTAAGCTACAAATCAGTCTAGAAGGATATAACATTTAAACTTCAATTTATTTAAATTTAGTTCCCACAAAACCAAATGCTTATCATCCCAGGTCTGCATTTTTTACGTGTTTGTTAATGAAGGGGAGGGGGCAGTGCTTAAAATAATGTGATGCACTACCTTCCGCATTTCATTTCTTCCAAGTGCATCACCCACCATAATTGATGATCGACATGCACGTGATGCCAACATTGAACGAACTCTTGATGGACATATAGAATCTGAGGAGTCCAGTTTAAAGCTACCAACAATGGAACATTCCATGTGACCATCACCATCACACAGTGTAGAGATCAGCTCCTTAACATCTGTTGGGAAAAACACTTAATGTTAATCACTTCAATATATCATTCTCTTTACCCTAGTGGAAGTCTTAATACATCACGGAAAAGAAGCAAGTAATTCACTAAGGCAAGGGATCTAGACAATCACAACATTCAAATGTGTCAATCTTTAAGTCAAAGCTTTAGACACTGGGGTATACATATATGTGGAAAATATTAACAACTTTGGTATCATGGAATGGAAAAATCTCAATTCAAAGGATATACTACCAAGGGCATCGTATGATTCCCAAGGTTAAGCAGGCTGGCTCCACAGATCCTTACAAAGGCTGAGAGTTTTTCTAAAACTTAACCACAATTTGAATGTCATTTACGCTTCTTAAATAAATCTATCCTAATGCATGTTCATGCAGAAATTGTAGGCTTAACTTGTATCATAAGTTAGTCGAGGATGTTTTCAATAACTCGGTTACTTGAGTCATATATCAACTTAAACAGCTGGTCTTCCAACTTTGGCCTGAGCAATCCTCAAATTCAAATATAAAATTAAAAATAAAAAGAGTATGATGGAGAATTGCACATGCTTATCACTGATTTACTTTGATGTGGTCATATCAACCATCAAAATCTCTGAACTAATCACGGATAAAATCTACAAAATTCACCTGCCTTCAATTCCAAACATAGTGTTCTTACTGAAGGGAACAGACTTTACTTTAAAACGGCATCCAGGTTGTGCATTTGGATCCTCTTCTAAAGTAAATCCATTCTTCCTGAAAATGAAAATAATGCAAATGCATGTTATTGATCACACTAAACCTATAGAAGAAAAAACAAGACAAAAGTATACCATAATGAAACTTCGTAACTAGAAAACTTAATTCAATTTCAATGAAACCTCCATAGATAAAAGTAACCAGCACTACAAGATAAACTAGATCAAGAATAATGGACCAATGGTGTACTTTCAAGCAAGACAATATTTCAGAAATTATGCAAAAAGTTAAATCTGCAGCATACAAGCTGTCAAGCTCAGAGTTCACATCTGTGATTTCTGTTGTTATAAGCCACTCAAGCTTTTCTAGGTAGAAAAATATGCCAAAACTATGTATTTTTTCGTAATTAAGGTAAACCAGGTCACCCATTCAATTGACTCACCGTTAAGTTAACACAGGGCAGTATTTTAATCACCACTTTCATGTGGGTCATAAGTGGTCATATTGATTTTTTTATAAATTCATAACTGGTACATTGGGAATTGATTATGTTAAGGTGACAGTAGATCACAGCTACTATAAAAGAATCTTAAAAGCCGATCACTTTTCAATGTTGACTATTTGAGGCAACTTGTTATTAAAATCAAATCAACTAAATGAGAAGGTAAAGAGTGATACTTCTGCAGCTCATTTATGTCCTGACTACAGAAAACAGGAAACGTAAACAGTTGGAATGATGCAGGATTGACATCAGGATCCTTTTAATGAAATCTACTTTCTTGCAATAAGCAGAAATCCAGAAATAAGTGAAATTAACATATCACTACTTAATCGTTATGGCTCTACTTTTACCTGATTATGTCCATGTGCATCGATGCTACTATTTCTTCTTCAGGGGATAATTCCAACGTTATTGGCCTACATATGACATTTTTATTGGTGAACTTAGATCATGAACCAAAAAGACAAGAGATAAATTGCTGTCGTGTGTTATATCATTCATATATGGTAATTGTAATTGTACTTTAACAATCAAAGTTTATGCTCTAATCATACTCTTAATTTTTTTAACTTAACAAGGCCCTTGTAACATGTCACTGAAAGCTCCCTCCACTCCGAAAAGAAAAACAGGAATAATAGGTAAAGTGATGATTAGTGAATATAAACTCCTCACCTCAGAAGGGGTTGTTGGTTCAAGATGGTTGATTGCGATAGACGCTCAAAATTAAACTTCTCATCAGCAGCATGCTGAAAACGGTCATGCTCAAACACATTATGTTTCGCAAAGAACAAAATTTAAATTTAGCTAAAGGATGCATTTATATGAATTATTTATTAAAGGGAATGGTGGAAGAAACCACAGACCCATTAGTTCCAAAAGTATATTAGAAATGACCTGATCCACAATGAATAAATCTTGATCCAATTTACAAATGATAAACCCAAGGTTGAACTGCCCAATAACCTGTTCAAACATGTAGCCTCAGTAATCATCTGTAAATACATAATGTATGTACTCGGATTATACGTATATTTTAATTCAGCCATGATAATTTAGAGATTCTGACAACGTATTCAAAATTCAGAGACAAAAATGACTAGGGTTTTTCGCAGGAAAAAAAAAACTCAAAAACCCCAAACAGCTTATAGATTGACCATTTTCTAAGCTAGCAAACAACCAAACAGCACCACAATCATACAAAATAGTATCAAGAACAAATGAAGCATACTAAGTAAGGACCTTCATTCTGCTGAAGTCTTCCTTCTTAAAAAATCTCTCAAGTTCAGTAGCTGCTGCTGCCAAGGCCCTTTCTTTTTCCTCTCCAGTTTGTGATTGTGAAAGCTCCAAAGTTGCAGCCGAATAGAGACTAGCATCAATTATAGGTAAAAGTCAGTATAGAGATACTTTCCTATTTCATACAAAGGGTACAGAAACAAAAACCTCTTGTCTTTAGCTTTTCCACGTCCAAATTTACTGGATTGAAACAGAGAAAGCCTCTTCTCTCTCCTTTTCTTAAGCTCTTGAAAAGAAAATTGCATGTTAGAGCATATCTTACGACCAGAGGACTTGGAAGAATCTAACAGTGCAGGTGAAGAATGTACTGGAGGGATTGAGGCCAAAACATCTGTAGTGATCATATCAATGCCAGGAGTAATTGATGGTGTATCGGCTAAAGGTGTATAATTCTTCAGACAGATTTCCTGTAAATCAGCACGCTCATATATATAAAGAAAACCGAGAAAATAGCACTTTTTTTTAATTGATTTTTTATTAATTGGATAAAAGAAGAAATTTTATTGGAAAGAAATAAGCATAACAAGGGCAGGGAGGGCTGGTCTTTACCTCAGAAAAAGCAACACAAAATGTGCAATGAATGAGGTAAAGACATGAACACTGTGTATCAGAAAAAAGGTATGAAGAAAAGACAAAGAAAAGCTTAACAAAAAAACTTAACTGAATATTAGTTCACTTAATCAGAAAGAAAATACAAGAAACGAATATATAGGCTCTAAAGTCTTCTAAATAGGTTACACAAATATAACAGAAAACAGAAACTAACATCCAGTTGAATAAATGAATGTTTTACATGAACATCTCCAATATATTGAATTTACTTATTTCTTTTATTGACATATATGTTCTAAAACATAATTTCTAGAAATGCCATTATTAATAACAAAATATCAAATAATTTAAAAAACCAATACCAATATAGTGCTTGCAAGAATTAAACAGTATCAATATATGAAGTTTTTGCAGTACAAACCACCTACCATATTAGATTCAGGTTCTCTATCAGAGGAGTCACCATTAAAAGAATCTGAAATTTCAGTTTTGTGGTAGACGTTAACAGGATCAGGCTGTTTGAAAGATTCAATCTCACTTGCACTTGAAGGTTTATCAATTTGGTCAAAACAAAGTGACGATCTTGTAATCAGATCCTTTGTTTCAGTATTTGCAGTTTTCAATTGACAATGAGAATCTTGATTTCTAAGAACAGGCACTTCAGATAAAGCTCTAAATACACCATCACGATTTCTTTTATTTACAGAAACAAAGTTGTTAAGAGTGGACTGAACATGTCTTGAATGGTTAAATGAATATTTACTAGAAGTGTTGCCACTATCAATTGTCTTTGAGACAATAGTATGGTGATCATGTATAATTCTACCAGGACGTGCTGACTGCCTTCCATTATTGTCAACCTTTGAAGTGCTATGCGCTCTGAGTGTGAACTCCTGGTTCATTAAACTTCCATTTTTATCACAAATTAACCCTTCTTCAACATGTGAGTACTGATACTCATTAATAGATTTAGAAGCACTTTTTATATCAGCAATATGTTTCTTCTCAAGCTCATCCTGAGATATAGTATCATTGTCACACTCCATATTAAGGTCATCTAGAGAAATGCTACCATTATTACTTTCACTATAATGTTTTTCTTGAGGATGATTGTCATTTGACGATGATAGTTTCATTACAATAGGAGACTTCCCACTAGAGGAACTTAACTCAACACACTCTTCTTTTTGAGCAGGCACCATAACTTCATTAACAGAGTAACAGACTTTACCAGCACAATATATTTGTTGCAATCCCTCTCTCAGAGCTTGCAATAAGGCATTTTCTTCAGAAAAAAATACTTTCCTCTTGTCAGGAGTCACATTGACATCATATGCTCTGGTAGGAACTATAAAATTCAAAATAGCAACGGGATACTGTTTCGAGTTTGCACTCTTGTACAATTCATTAACAAGTTTGCTGACTTTAGGCATATCCACCGGTCTACCATTAACAAAAAAATACTGTCTATCTCCCAAATTGCGCCCATTACCCTGTCCAGACTTGGAAAGAAAACCTTCAACCTTGCAAGAATCAGATATAGACAACGTTACAGGCTCTAAGCAGTTGAAAGTGTTCATGCCAAGCACTGTTATGATGTTATCTTTAAGTGAACCACTGCCTTGCGTCTTAAGAACCACAGATTTCACATTTTTACCAGTCGTGTTGGAGCAGACAAAACGAACACCTTTCGCTATAAGCGCATAGGCCTGAAGAAAGTAAATGCTCATATTTAACAATAACAACTAAAATTATAGGAAAAGAAAATGAAAATGTAAACTTTAATAAGTTTCTCTCATGAAGAAGAATTAGCTAATGTAGAACTTTTCTCGTTTATTTATATTTTCCAAAGCTAACTTTAATCGATGTATAAGTTAATTTTAGTATATGGGAGAAAAATTATCTTGTTTTCTTGCCTTCTAAGTACTTATTAATTAATCCAAACAGGCCTACATATTTTCACCCAGAAAATAGAGACTCACATTCAATAGAGAAACCAGTTTGCCATATTCCCTGCGGATGTTACGACTGAACTCTTTGCTCCGAACAGGCAAACTGGAGAACAACTTTTTTACCATAACAGTGGTTCCAATTTGACGTGCAGTTTTCCTTTCTGACACAAGAACACCTGAATTATTGAAAGTCAAGTGCGTAGCAACAGGTTCGCTCACCGTTCTCGTTTCAACGCTCAAGTCCCCCAAAGCGCAAAGCGAACTCAGCGCCTCACCTCGGAAGCCAAAAGTGGTGAGAGACTGAAGATCGTGAAATTCTGCTAACTTCGATGTGTGATGCTTCAGCGCAAGAAACTAAGAATAACGGTTAAAAATTGAAACGTAAACCCTAATAACGATGTTTGCGGCGTTTGAGTGACAAATGAATAATACCTTGAAATTGTCGGGGGAAATGCCGCAACCGTTGTCGATTACCTGAAACCACTGTTCGCCGAAGTCTTTGAGGGAGATTTCGACGCTGGTGGCGCCGGCGTCCAAGCTGTTTTCGACAAGTTCCTTGACGGCGGAAGAGAGGTCAAGGATAACTTGACCGGCGCAGATTCTGTGAACGATGCCCTTGCCGATAGGCTTGATGATTTTAGCTTCAACTACCATTTCTGTTTTGGTGCTTTTTCACACACTCGATTAGCAAAACCACAGTTCAAATCGACGAAAAAACCATGCGAATTTTACCGCCAAAACTGAAGCGCAACGGCAACTAAAGCGCGCAGAAACGCTAAAGGGAAATAATATGAACCCTCATATTTCGCTCCACCTTTTAGGTTGTACTTAATTGAATAAAATAAAGGGAAACTAATTCATTACTCTTACCATTTTGATTTCGATTGTTGAGCAATTTGTGGGAACAATATTTTGAAAATGAAGTAGCTTTTAATTGAATAAGTAATCACTTTCTACTAAATTTTAAAATTAAGACACTCAATTAAATATTTGAAAAAGATTAAACAAGTTCAAGATATAAAGTTGTATTATTTTTTCACCATATATATTTAATGATATTCCACTTCCTCAAACTTTTAAATAAATACATATTTTTCTCATAATTTTAACAGATAACGCTTATATTTTATTTTATAATAATTTGTTACTCATTTTCTCTATTTTATTTACGGAATAAATATTTTTCATTCTTTCAAAATTAGAATTAGTCCATCTTAGAAACTTTGATCCAATCTAATCTCCGATCTTTGAAAATATATGAATTTAATCATTTTAATCACACTTTGTTAAATTTATTTGACGTTTTAAACACGTTTTAGAATGACATTTGAGTTGTTTACATGGTTTAAAGACATTTTTGCTTCAATGTTAGCTGAAAAACGGGTTTAAAACGCAAATAAACTTAACAAAATTGGGTTAAAAGGACTAAATCTAATTTTATAAAGTTGAGGAATTAAATTAAACTAAAATTTAGAAAAGAAACTAAATTCAATTTTTACTGAAAGTTAAGGGACCAAAAATATATTTAATCCTTTACTTATAAAAATTAAATTGTAATTTTGTTTTTCATATTTAAATTTTAATCAATCTAATACTTATAATTAAAATAAGAAAAAAAATATTAGAATAAAAATGTTACTTGCTAAAAATAAAAGTGATATAAAACTTTTTAACCAAAGAATATGTCATTTTATCAACAAGATAAATGGAAGGTTACTGTGAGAGTGATTTTTTACTACACTGGGATATTTAAGAAATTTAATAATAAATTAACGAATTTTTGAAATATTTATAAATTAAGAATCAACTATAATTCAATCTCAGACTACACCGACAACTACACCGCAAGCTGCATCACAAGCTCTATCATTAACTTCACCACGGACTGCACTACGGGTTCCATCATAGGCTATACCACTAGAATAGATTGAGACATAGAAACCAAATCTTGAGAAGCAATGATGTCACATTTAGGATGATAATATTATTATATTTTTGCACTAATTGTTTTCTTGTCACAGGTATTAGTTTTGACATCTTATTGTAATCTTCTATAATTAGACAAATCTTGACGAGACATTTTTCAATTCGAACAAAATAGAGGTAGTTTTTTCATACTCCATATTAGCCATCAAGGTAAATCGTAACCTTTCCACCAAATTTTGGTTAGGTAATTCAAAGGGTTAAATATGTTTTTCGTCCCTTAACTTTCAGTGAATTTTGGAATTAGTCCATTTTGAAACTTTGGACCAATTTAGTTTTTCATCTTTCGGAATACGTGGATTTAGTCCTTTTAATCAAATTTTGTTAGGTTTATTTGATGTTTCGTACGTATTTTAGGATTGTATTTGAGTTGTTTATACTGTTTGACACATTTTTGCTTTAATGTTAAGTCAAATATTATTGTGAAACGCGCTTGAAATGTCAAATAAACTTAACAAAATTTGATTAAAAGGACTAAATCCACGTATTTCAAAAGATGAAGGACTAAATTGGTTCAAAGTTTCAAAATGGACTAATTCCAAAATTCACTGAAAGTTAATGAACCAAAAACATATTTAATCCGTAATTCAAATAATAAATCAACATCAACTGAAACATAAGCAAAAACTCCAGGAGACTTATTTATTGTGTAATCATCCAAAGATAAAGAGGTGTCAACTCCACATGCAATGAAAAATATTGTATTTGATTTCCAATATTTTAAAGGAACACTATGTATATGAATCCAACATTGAATTTCCGTGAGTTTCATATATGCAAGGACAAAGTCCTTTGTCCAAGCAGAAACACGAAGAATACCACAAGATAAATATCACATTCCAACAACTATAACCCTTCTCATATCCTCCGATAAAGAAAAAGCAAATTCGTATAATTTTTTACTTCCACTAACCTAAATGCCTCCAAGCCATATCAAGTTTCTTCCAAAGATCTAAGTGCATGATGAGTTTATCACCTTTTGTCAACAATACGTCCATGCAAATGATTTTTGCATTCCTCCAGACCAGCAATATAAACTTCCTCAATAATATGCACAAAGAGAAGGTAATTGTAACAAAGAAATACCACATGCATTATTGAGAACCTGGACAATCTACGTTTTTGTGCCCACACAGTTGAAGATGATTTAGAGGAATATGATTGTTCATGATTTTGTAAATAATCCCAAAGGATATAAAATCACTAAGAGAAAACCATCCTAAACTAAAGAACCAACGACTACTAAGACCACCACAATATAGCACCATTCAACATCGTCTTCGTCAAGAGTCACTCAACAATATCAAGATCAAACAAAATAAAGTGTCTAAACAAATTAGTTTTCATACATTAGTTTCCAAATCATTTCATCATGTTTCCATTTAACAAAATATATTATGAAAGTGTCTTTCAAAGAGTGGAACATGAATTGACCAAGTTGGCTTAATTATAATATTCTTTATTTTTTAAAATTGTTTGACAATGAATAGCATTCTCTCTACGATTAATTCTCTTACCTCAAATTCTTATGATTGAAATAAATCAATAAAAAAAAGGTAATTTAAAATTAGTACATAAAATTAACTCTACTGATTAATCTAGTTAATATTGTAAAAAAATTGTTCACTAATACGTGGGATTTCATTAAATTTGCTAAATTTGCTTAAACTTAGATTAGGATATGCGAGTTATAACTACTATTTGATAAGGAAGTACTTGATTTTGTAGAGATTGAATTGTATCGTAATTGACAAGTGACTAAGTAACACATTGTTCCTTTTGCTTTTACTATTAAAAAAAGGTAGTTTATTCTCTTACAATAAAAAAATTAATCACGTTTATCACTTTCTATGCATATAAGAAGTCTAAGTTCAAATTTTTTATGTTTTGCATAAATGTCATTTTCTCATCTCCATAACACGACAATGAATATAATGCAATAAGAATTACATAATTATCCTATTTTGTGCTTAAAGAAAAAGTTTCATTAACAACATTAGAAAACACCTATATTGAATCATAAACAATAAAATTTCACATCGAAATAGATAAAAAAAACTCTCATAAATTATTATGCAGAAGATAAGGATATATATATATATATATATATATATATATGAAACATAATATAGAGTAAATAATCTTTTTAGTCAGGAATAAATTACTCAATTTCTAGAAGTAAACTCAAGAACCATGTCCATGGATCTTATTTTTCAATTTCAACCACTACAATAGTTATAAGAAACATGCCTTTTCATTCATCTAAGTGATCACAATCATAATTTCTCATATTCACTTATTTTTATAAAGGATCAGATTCATTATTCAATTATCATTACCATTCTGAAGACCATCAAAAGCCTCATCATTGTCATTGACAAAGCCTTCTCTTGACCTACTTCATTTGCATTAGTTGTCTCTTCATGTGTATTTGTAGTAACATTGCTCCCTCTATTTGCTGGAACATGTTCACTTTATTTTTCCTTCCATTTTTGTTGAAACTCACATTCATCCTTACTTTGGAAACTGTTGGGTATTGGGCTCCCTTCCTATGTGGAGAAAAGGCCCAAAATTTGAGAAGTCCATGTCCATGTCCAAAATTTAAGTTAGGAGATATTAATTTCGCACTGCAGCAGTGATTTGTAGATGTTTTCCTCCCTTCTTCTTTTCTATTTTGAAAGCTTTGTTGCTTTGTTATTTGGTTGGGTGTTGGCACTTATTTGTGCTATTGATTGAGACTCTTTTGTACTCTTGTTGATCATAGTGAAGCTATTTCTTTGGTCTGGACGACTCGTGGTTTTTATCCTTGATTTGAGGGGTTTTCCACGTTAAAAATCTTGGTGCCTTTATTTGTGCTTTTGGTGATTT
>Ga0214542_1008204_pt1 | contig 17476 bp, 7 predicted proteins | sample CNSS1metaG_FD_160096 | JGI IMG/M metagenome (GOLD analysis project Ga0214542, IMG submission 160096) | Root nodule microbial communities from cowpea collected in UCLA plant growth center, Los Angeles, California, USA - CNSS1 | ecosystem: Host-associated > Plants > Roots > Nodule | place: USA... | reverse complement strand
TTCCAACATCAAGTTCTTCGCATCATCTGTCATAGTCGCTGGTAATTGATCTGCACCCTCTAGTGCTGCAGCGCACCCCTGATGCACCAGAACCGCCTTCATCTTCAATTTCCACAAAGTGAAATCAATCGATCCATTGAATTTATCAATATCGAATTTGTACGAAGACATTGCGTTTCTCCAGAGTAGGTCCCTAGTGTAACCTAGAGCTCTGATACCACTTGTTATGACAGAATGAAAAGAAACAGATTAAGAGAAAAAGAAGACACACAAATTTACGTGGTTCAGTCAATGTGACCTACGTCCACGGGGCAGTTCAAGAGTTTCTTATTTCTGAATAATGATAGAGAGATACATGATACAGATGCCTTTTAGCCTTATAAAAGAGTAAAAATAACAGCCCCTTTAAACCTCATTACAACCCATAACTATATCATAAATATATGAAGTAAGGAAGATGAAGGGACAACATAACATTCAAGGCATCTTAACATATACCAATCTTAAAAATCTAGGGGTTTTGACTTTTGTTTTCAAAAAAGCTTTTGTGAAAGCTTTGGAAAGAATAAATATGTTTTCCATTTTCCCAGTTAAAGTTGATGAAATATGCTACTTTAGATAAGATTTTGATAATGAATTAAGCCCTACATCTTGTTTGGAAAATAACGTTTGAAATTAACACATACAAAATTAACTATTGTTTTTTTTTCTTCTCATCATATCTAAATAGTTGAGTTTCCCGATATTGGAAATTAGCTTCAGTTTTCTAATTCTTATTTCTTTGGGTTTTGTTTTTTATACTCGTCTTAAACTAATAAATATTAATTTCTGAAAGGGAGTTCAAATGTTTCCTAATTTTCCTAAGTCTTCTATCTATTAACAGCTCTTACCGGAGCAACAATGGGGGTATTCGTGGTATGCCTCATAATAGGCTGTAGAAAATATATGTCATCAACAGGAAAGTTAAAATTTCAAATGACTAATGAGCAAGATATTGAAGTATTTTTAGAAGATCATGGAACTCTAGCACAAAAGAAATACAGATTTTCAGAAGTCAAGAAGATGACCAACAACTTCACAGTTAAATTGGGTGAAGGTGGGTTTGGTGTTGTATACAAAGGAGAGTTACGCAATGGTTACCATGTGGCTGTAAAAATATTAAGTGCATCGAAAGGAAATGGCAAAGACTTTATCAATGAGGTTGCCAGCATCAGTAGAACTTCACATGTTAATGTTGTCCAACTTCTTGGATTCTGTTTGGAAGGAAAGAAGAAAGCTCTTATTTATGAATTCATGCCTAATGGTTCCCTTGACAAGTTTATCGGTTGTAAGGAACTAGAAAGCACTGCATCTTTGAGTTGGGATAATCTGTTGCAAATTGCAAAAGGGATAGCCAGAGGATTAGAGTACTTGCATAAGGGATGCAACACTCGTATTCTACATTTTGACATAAAACCACACAACATTCTTTTAGACGAGAACTTTTGTCCCAAGATATCAGATTTTGGGCTTGCAAAACTTTGTCCTGGTAAAGGGAGCATTATTTCCGTTTCAGATGCTAGAGGAACAATAGGATATGTAGCTCCAGAAGTGTGCAACAAGCATTTTGGTGGAGTTTCACAGAAATCTGATGTGTATAGCTATGGAATGATGCTACTAGAAATAGTGGGAGTGAGAAACAATGTTAATGGAGAAGCCACTCAAACAAGTGAATACTTCCCAGATTGGATATACCGGAAGCTGGAGCAAGAGAAAGAATTGAGAAGTGATGGTGTGATAGGCACAGAAGAAAAAGAGATAGAAAGGAGAATGATTGCGGTTAGTTTGTGGTGCATTCAAACGTTTCCGAAGGATAGACCTACTATGAGTAAAGTAATAGATATGTTAGAAGGCAATACGGATTCTGAAGAAATACCCCCAAAACCTGTTCTTTCTTCTCCCATACCTGCATTGGTGGCAGAATGGACCACTAGTTCCTTGCAGTCTGGGTAATTTACCTGTTATTCTTTTAAGAAAATCAGTGAACATAATTATGTTGTAGTTGTAATGTCTCAAATGAATGTTTAATATTACCGGTGCAGCATAAACGTGTTCGCCATTTCTGAGAACAGATTCCACCGTCTCAGTTAGGCAACCCATCATACCTGCTCAGGTGACATGCTCCTTATAATAGTAATGTTGCAGTTGAATCTCACCCAAAAACTAAAACAGAGTGGAATAACATTATGTAAAGAATTTAAAAGAGGTTTCCTTATTAAAAATTATGAGCATGAGAGTATTTTATATATATAATTGTTTCTTTTTAATTCTTTTGTTAGTATCTTTAACATTTTGTCATTTTAATATTATAATAATATGTGGTTCGACTTCTGTTTTCCGTCTTCTCCTTCCAAATATTGAATGTCAGGTGAAATTATAAAGTTTGTCATTCTAATTTATTTTCTCCACCAATTCCGCCAGAAGTTTCTGTGAATGTAATATTCAATGTAGTAGTGTTTGTTTACGAAATTAGTGATATATAATTTTGAATCTGAGGATAAATGATATATAATATTTAGTAAAATTGAGTTGAAAAAGAGTGGAGTGTGAAATGGGGAAGGGAAAGAGGGAGACTGGGTCTTGTTTTGGGATTACCAAAATGTATTTTGTCTGGGAGTGGATAAAATGAGAGGAATGGTATGGTGGTGAGAAGAAGAGGTTCTATAGGTTTGATTTATGGGAGAGAGAGGGTTGGGAGGGAAGTGAGAAGAAGTGTGAGAATGGAAGAAAAGCATAATCACATCCACACCACGCCCCTTGCCTTCGCACTCACCGTCTCTTGGTTGTTCTTAATCGCTTTGCCACACTCTCACTCTCAACCGCCACCGCCACCGCCACCGCCACCGCCACCGCCACCACCACCGCCACCGCCACCGCCACCGCCACCGCCCCCGCCACCGCCACCGCCACCGCCACTGCCATCGCCACCACCACTGCCACCGCTTTGTGCTCAGCAGTCATACTTGTGCAGCATGAGTGTGTCCGCCATCTTGGATCCTTTCTGGGGACAGAATCCAGCCTCTCAATGTAACGGCGGCGATGCGTCATCCCAGCTCATATGCAATACCCGTGATGATGAATATCAAAATTTGACGGTGAAGGATATCGACTACACTTCTCACACCATGAAAGTCATGCTGAAACCCCCTGTCAACGACGTCTGTTCTCCTTACTTTTTTCACAGTTACGAGAACTTCAACAACACTCTGGTCCAGTATAACGCGTCAGTGCATAACATCATCGTATTCGAACATTGTCCTAGAATCCCAAATTTCCCTTCAAAACGCAACTTTACGTGCGTGGATGATGTGTATTATTTTGAGGGATACACGAAAAAGGAGATGGTCCACAGATACCCACAGCTTAAGGATTGCAAGGGAAGTTTCTATGTGGCTGCTGCCGCTCCTCTGGATGGTTATGATGATAGTGATGACGGAGCCGCAGTTCTGGAACAAGCTCTCAATGATGCGTTTCAGGTGAACTATAGTATTATTCCTGATAGTTGCACAAGATGCAGAGAAAGTGACGAAAATTGCTGGAGATATGGTTATGATAAACATGTAGTTTCATGCAACTACTATTGCCCAAATCAAAACTGTTCTACCAAAGGTAGTAAGTCTTCTATCCTCTTTTTTCAGTTTTCCTTCCCCTCCTCTCATATCTTACTTAACATTCCCACAATATCCTCTTTTTACCTACTCACTTCCCATCCTCAGCTACATGTCAGCACATTTTTTATTCGACAAATTGAGTGCAGTCTGGGAACATATGCAACTGGACCCACCCACTGTTACTCCCATTCACTCATTTTCCATGTCCACCCACCCCAACTTACCAATCTACACTTCATTTTTCTTTATAAGGATTTTGTCAGTGTTCTGTTTAGATAAATGAAATCTGAAGGTTCATAGAAGTAAGTAGTTGGATAATTTTGTATGCTTCTAACTCAAATTAAATAAAGTTTTGGACAAGTACTTTCATTGTGTTGTAGACTTTTGGACTCAAATAAGTACGTGTCTTGTGTTTAAACAAAGATAAAAACAGGTGTTGATTTAAGATACGGATCAATAGTAAACACCGCAGATTGAAAGTAGACTTTTAATTCAATCCTCCCATATAATGCTATCGTGAGATAGCAGCAGCTATAATATAAGCAACGAGGTGATTTCTTCTTCATATTTTTAAAGAATTAATATTACGAAACGGTTTCTACACTTATTTTTGTTTTACTTTTAAAATTGGTGCTCAAACCATCATCCACTTATTCTGGATTTACTTGCTGGTCATATTTGTATATATTTCTTTTAACCATTTGCGTTTTGCTTTCGCTCAATGTTGTAGGTAACCTTAATTTACGAAGGAAACTCATCATAGGTAATAATAAAATTTCCTTTCATACATATTGTTTTGTTTTGTTATGTTTCATATGCATACCTGTTGTTGAATTTCGTAAAACTCACTATTTATTAGTAGTCTGAAAATGAGTACGCGTGTTATTAAATTCATAAGAATTAGAGTAATTTTTGTATGCAGTTTTGTGTAACAAGTCAAAATTTAAATATATGAAAAAAATATATAAAAAATCTTGAGAGACCTAGACAAAAACCCATAAAAATTATAGAAAAGTTCGTCCACAGTGGTTAAGTTATTTGTTGGTCAATATATTAACCTAGGTATGACCTCCCCCAAAATTTTGAGAGCCAAAAAGGTAAAGATAAAGATGAACTCATTGCCATGCACTTTATTAGATGTATAAGAAGGGTGTAAATATTTATAAGGATCAAAGTATCATGGTCCAAAAATTAAATAAAAAAATAAAATGGTATTTAAAGAAAAAAGATATAATAAATTAAGCCCATAGAACATTTATGAAAGAATTGGAAAATATAAATTTGTTTTCTATTTTCTAAAATAAAGGTCATGAAACATACTAACTTACATAAGATCTTGATGATGATTTTAAGCCTTACATATTTTGCGTCTCTTCAACATTTGTTTGGAAAAAAACCTTTTAAAATTAACTCCCGTGTTATTTTTTTATCTTTTTAAATAGTTGAATATCCCAAGCATTGGAAATTAGCTTAAGTGTTCTAATTCTTATTTCTTTGGGTTTTGTTTTTCATGCTCATTAAACTAATAAACATTAATTTCTAGAAGGTCAAATGTTTCTTTACTCCTAACTCCTCTAATATATCTGTGTGTTAACAGGTGTTGCAAGTGCAGCAATGGCAACGGGAATATTCATCATATGCCTCATAATAGGCTGTAGAAAATGTACGTCACCGACAAAAAAGGTAAAATTTCGAATGATTAATGAGCAAGATATTGAAGTATTCTTAAGAGATCATGGAACTCTAGCACAAAAGAATTACAACTTTTCAGAAATCAAGAAAATGACCAACAACTTCACAGTTAAACTGGGTGAAGGTGGGTTTGGTGTTGTATACAAAGGAGAGTTACGCAATGGTTATCATGTGGCTGTAAAAATATTAAAGACTTCAAAAGGAAATGGTAAAGACTTTATCAATGAGGTGGCCAGTATCAGTAGAACTTCACATGTTAATGTTGTCCAACTTCTTGGATTCTGTTTGGAAGGAAAGAAGAAAGCCCTTATTTATGAATTCATGTCTAATGGTTCCCTCGACAAGTTTATCGGTAATAAGGGACTAGAAAGCACTCCATCATTGAGTTGGGATAATCTGTTGCAAATTGCAAAAGGGATAGCTAGAGGATTAGAGTACTTGCACAAGGGATGCAACACTCGTATTTTACATTTTGACATAAAACCACATAATATTCTTTTGGATGAGAACTTTTGTCCCAAGATATCAGATTTTGGGCTTGCAAAACTCTGTCCTGGGAAAGAGAGCACTATATCCGTTTCAGATGCCAGAGGAACAATAGGATATGTAGCTCCAGAAGTGTGCAACAAGCATTTTGGTGGAGTTTCACAAAAATCTGATGTGTATAGCTATGGAATGATGCTGCTAGAGATAGTGGGAGTGAGAAACAATGTTAATGGAGAAGCCACTCAAACAAGTGAATACTTCCCGGATTGGATATACCGGAAGCTGGAGCAAGACCAAGAATTGAGAAGTGATGGTGCGATAGGCACAGAAGAAAAAGAGATAGAAAGGAGAATGATTGCGGTTAGTTTGTGGTGCATTCAAACGTTTCCAAAGGATAGACCTACTATGAGTACAGTAATAGATATGTTAGAAGGCAACATAAGTTCTGAAGAAATACCCCCAAAACCTGTTCTTTCTTCTCCCACAACTAGATTGGTGGCAGAATGGACCACTAGTTCTTTGCAGTCTGGGTAGTTTACCTGTTATTTTAAAAAAAAAAAAATCAGTGAACATAATTATTTTGTAGTTGTAATGTCTAAAATGAAGGTTTAATATTACCGGTGCAGCATAAGCGTGTGCGCCATTTATGTGAACAGATTGTACCGTCTCAATGTAACTGAGGCAACCCATCATACCTGCTCAGGTGACATGCTCCTTATGATAGTAATGTTGCAGTTGAATCTCACCCAAAAACTAAAACAGAGTGGAATAACATTTTGTAAAGAATTTAAAAGAGGTTTCCTCATTAAAAATTATGAGCATAAGAGTATTTTATATACATAATTCTTGCTTCTCTTGTTTTCATTAATTACTCCTACTATAATCTTATTTTTTTGGACGGTGAGAATCATATCTTTATAAATACCAGAATTGAAAAATCACGTTAAGGATGCGAAAGGCCGCAGAGTTATAAACACCAGCTTCTTAATAAGCGTAAATAAAATCATATCTGAAAGGTGGAATCAAACAAGTTATTCATCCACTCTGGTTAGAGTTTCACATTCTAGATATGGAATGGAATTGATAATTTGGTTTGCTTGTTAGGAAGAGTAGTTTGGTCAGAATAGTTCCGTTTCATTTTTTTCCTTCATTCTGTTCACAATTTTTATAGTATATAGGTCGAACTATTGAAGTCTGCGTTATTGAGACGCAGACCAATATATTCATGCTAATACACACACTACTTTAAAAAGAAATTAAAAAGAAAATATTAACGTGATACGATATTATAGATATTTATACAGTGGAATCTTATAATAAAAAATGAGCTACATATTATTGAAATAACCATTGACTTTAAAAGGAAAAAAGAAAAAAAAGAAGAAGTAATTTTGACTTGATTGTTTGAATTAGGGAGTAAAGAAGGGAGTAAGAGGAAAGAAGGAGGTAGTTTTGTGGAAGGAGTGTGTGTGTGTGTGTGCATAATTGGTAAGAGAGGGATGGGAGGGAAGTGAGAACAAGTGTGAGAATGGATGATAAGCATAATCTCGTTCTTGCGTTCGCGGTCACCGTCTCTTGGTTGTTGTCCATCGGTTTGCCACCGTGCCACTCTCAACCACCGCCACCACATCTATGTGGTGAGCAGTCATACCTGTGCAGAAAAGACATTTCCGCCATCTTCGATCCTCCCTGGGAACAGATTCCAGCCTCTCAATGTAACGGCGCCGACACATCATCCCTGCTCAGCTGCCATGCTCCTTATGATAGTATTAAGGTTCCAACTGAATCTCAAAATTTCACAGTGAAGGATATCGACAGCGCCACTCGCACCATGAAACTCATGCTAAGACCCCCTGTCAACCATGTCTGTTCTCCATACTTTTTTCACAGCTACCAGTCCTTCAACAACACTCTGCTCCTGTATAACACGCCTGTGCATCAAATCACCATATTTGAACATTGTTCTACAATCCTAGGTTTCCTTTCAAAACGTAACTATACGTGCGGGGATGTTCTCTATTATTTTGTGGAGGGATACCCATACGGAGAGCTTGAATATTATTGCAAGGGACGTTTGCAGGTGCCTGCTGTGGCTCCTCTGGATCGTTATAATGATACTGATGACGGAGCTTCAGTTCTGGAACAAGCTCTCAATGAAACGTTTATGGTCTACTACGGTATTCCTGATGGTTGCAGAAGATGCGGTCAGAGTGACGGAAGTTGCTGGAGATATGGTTATGATGAACATGTAGTTTCATGCAAATACTATTGCCCAAATCAACACTGTTCTTCTCCCAAAACTAGTGGTATGTCTTTTCTTTCTCTTATCTCTTAAGTGACTTTCATTTTTAACTTTCATCCTTTACAAATATTGATTTTTTTAAACAAACAATAATATATTAATGAGTGACCATATTAAACCACTCAAAGAATAAAAAAAAATGATTTTTTCACTATTAAATTTTCACAATTTTCTCTTATAATTTTAAGTGTTATTTTTTAAATAATTTTTCATTTTATCAATTTCAATATTTTAAAATCACTTCAAATATATCCTATAATAAAAAAAAATGGTTAAAATTTAATAATCAAAAGATCTAGTAAAAAAAATCATAATAATCATTTTACTTTTCTCTTTTTCCGTATCTTTTCATATCTTAGGTATCATTGCCCAAATGAAGAGTGTTCTCTCTCCCCAAATCATCCACTTATTTCGATTTTCCCCTCAAAGTTACAAAATATTATTTGATCTTAAAATTACCCTTTAGAATTTACGTAACAGGCACTTCTAACTCCTCTGTGTTAATAGATTTTTTTGAGTAAATTTTTTTTCGCATACAAAATACAAGCGCTTAAACCAAAGTAAATATAAGTATTAATTAATAAAAATTAATATGCTATATAAAAGGAGAATAATTATTAGTTCATATATTTTGAGCTTACACATATTCACTAAAAAATAACTGGGAGGTTTATTTCAGTTACTTGCTTTCGTTTACCAGACTTGGAGGTTGACTGCACATTTTTCCAAGTCTTTGCTGTGCTTTGGTCCCTTACAATTTATTAGGTGGTTGCTTTCAGTCTTGTTTCACTTGACCGAGTCAACAAAAAATATATTTAATTATTAACTGCAGCAAAAATATAAAACACTACTAACTACTAAAATTGCATCGTGAAGTAGAAAGATATTGTAACCTCTTCCAAAAGGTAAGTGATTGTAAAATTAGATTGAATGTTTTTCTTTTATCTTAACATTATTTCAACAAAATTTTCTCCAATAATAAGAATCTGATGAATTCCTCTTTTCGCAGGTACTTCTTCGGGAAATTGGGACCAAAGGACGAAACTCATTATTTTAGGTAATAAATCTAAATTTCATTTTAATTATACTTTCCCATTCACTCGTTCCTTAAAGATTAGAGTATGAAAACATTCCTCGTAAGTAAATGTTCACTGTTGTCCCTATTGTATGTGCTAACAGGTGTTATAGGTTCAACAATTGCAATAGTGTTGATATCAATTTCAATTATGTATGTAAGATACAAGTCACCAAACTGGCGAGCAAATTTTGGCTTGGCTTCAAAAAGTAATCAAAATATTGAAGCATTTCTTAAAATACACGGCCAATTAGCTCTTAAAAGGTATAAATTATCATATGTCAAGAAAATAACCAACAACTTCAAAGAGAAATTGGGACAAGGAGGCTTTGGTGCGGTGTACAAAGGAAAGTTATCATGTGGTAGTCTTGTGGCTGTAAAGATGTTGAGTATATTCAAAAAAGATGGTGAAGAATTTATGAATGAGGTTGCTAGCATCAGTAGAACTTCTCATGTTAACGTCGTCTCTCTTCTTGGATTCTGTTTGGAAGGTCACAAGAGAGCTCTCATCTATGAATTTATGTCCAATGGTTCTCTTGACAAATTCATTTACAAAACAAGAGATGAAACACTTTCGTCCTTGAGTTGGGATATTATATATAAAATTGCAAAGGACATAGCTCGAGGGTTAGAATACTTGCACAAGGGATGCAACACTCGAATTTTTCACTTTGACATAAAACCACATAACATTCTTCTGGATGAGAACTTTTGTGCAAAGATATCAGATTTTGGATTGGCAAAACTGTGCCCTAGGAATGAAAGTATTGTCTCCTTGTCAGATGCTAGAGGAACAATGGGGTATGTAGCTCCGGAAATGTGGAGTAGAAATTTTGGAAGAGTTTCGCATAAGTCTGATGTTTATAGTTACGGAATGATGCTGCTGGAGATGGTGGGAGGGAGGAAGAACATCAATGGTGAAGCAAGTCACACAAGTGAGGTATACTTCCCACATTGGGCATACAATAAGCTTGAGTTGGAGAGTGATTTGAGACCAGATATGGAGATGACAGCAGAAGAAAATGAGATTGCAAAGAGGTTGGCGATGGTGGGTTTATGGTGCACTCAAACGTTTCCTAATGACAGACCAACAATGAGCAGCGTGATTGAAATGTTGGAAGGTAGCATGGATTCCCTACAAATCCCACCCAAACCTTTGTTGTCTTCTCCCACAAGATCACTGTCAGAACATTCCATCTCCTGAAATTAAGCACACTGCATATTTGGTAAATTTCCCGACTTATACTCTAAAATGAATTGCTTTTGTATAATTGTTAGCTTTTTCCGATCATCTGGAAAAACAAGTTGAATATCATGTGACTGTTACAACAGGGTGTGAAAACTGGCCATCAGAACAAAATGTGAACTCGTCATATGTTGCTTTTCATTTTATGACAATGAGATGGTATTATTATAATTACAATAATGTAAAAATGTTTAAAGTTTAAATTGTAAAACTAAACTTACATCAATTTGAATGGGATGACAATGTGTAGTGTGTCACGTCAATGTAAATGGGATGCCAAGCTAATTATCATATTTTCATCCCTAATTTAGACAGAAATTTATTGTCTTATATTTTATTTCTTAGCTTTGTGCTAAAATTTCTAGTGATGGATTAATTATTATAGTTTTCTTTTGGTAACTTAGACAATGTTCTTTCTTATCATTTTGTGTTCATAATTTAACTTTAACATGATTATTTGTTGTAGATGTTAATATTATGTTTACTTAACTTGTTTTAATTTTATTATTAATGATAGATTCATTTAATTAACTATGATGTGAAACCATTAAAATAATAATATTATTATTATTACAATATTTGTATATTTTTTAATTTATTAATAATATTTTACATATGCAATAGCTTATCCACAATCCCGTGAGTCATGAGATGCACCAACAAAATTGAATTCAAATCTAGCCAAGATTGGGATGAACCAAAACGAAATAAATCAATTCCATTACAGTTCCTAAATTTAAATAAGATAGGTTATTTTTGTTACTAGAAATAAGATATAAGTTTTTTATATTACCTAAGAATTTATATGATTGAACATGTGCAATTGAAAATCACATATTTTTATGTGAAAAAAATAAATAGTGGATAAAAATATAAAAATTGAGTAAATCAGACATAAAAACTATTCAGTTTGTTGTAAATGATAATATACAATTAAAACATAACCGTACAAATGTTTATGAAAAGAGAAAAAAAAATTGAGATGTGAGTGAGTCTCGTGTATATTTAATAAAATGAATTTTAAATGACATAAATTAATTTTTTTTCCCATCCTTACTTAGTATTTTCATTGAAGAAGACAGCAACAGTTACCTAACAAGCAATACTACTCTTTTATTACAATTTTCCAAATGAACCATTTCTTCATATGTGATTGGCTATTCCAAATAAATAAGTGACTCCATTACTTTCTCCAATATAAATTTGGATGGTCAAATGTTGGGGCAACATCTACTTGGGTCATTGTAAATCAACACTGAAACTTATAATTACTTTAGACAATTATAAATAACACCTTTCTTTTTAATTTTCATTCTGTATGTTTGACAAATATATATCTCAATGGTCCTGTGTTTGAGGTGGAACTTCAGATTTACGTTCCTCGTAAGGGTGACTTTTCAAGCTTCGGGGAATAATATAACACGTGTAATTTTATCATCAACAACCGTTCATACAGCTATCTCACACCAATGCACGAAGGAGATTTGACAGCGATTATTTTTGTCATTCTGCACTGATTTCAGAACTGAGGCATATTAGGACGAGGCCAAATGGATCAGCTTTTGGCCTCGGGTATGAACCGAAGTAGAAATCTCACATTCTGCCTCAGTTCTTATGAGAACCGAAGCCATATGGTGTGATAGAAAATCAACCCTAGGTTCTTCTGCCACCTTCAAACCACCATGGAAGCCACCGTCCATCTTCGATTCACCGAAAACCACCACACCACTAGGAACCTCCGCCACTCGCACCTTCACGCATCAATGAGTCCACTATCGTCTCCCAATAGTCACCGAAGACAAAACCACCAACGTTCACCACAAATCTGCACCATGAACAACAACATTGTGGATTGTAGCAGTGTTCACGTGGAAGGAGACCCAACGATACGACGTGGCGGTGCGAGGTAGACAAAGTAGCAGTTCTATGGTGGCATGAGTGGCCGGAGCGCTGCAGTAGTAGGCACGAGGCGCGACAAGAGAAATCGCAGGCACGAGGAAGAAGAAAAAGTGAAAAAAAGGGATTCAGGTTTTTGAACTGTAACAGAACTTATGGCCTCAGTTCAATTTTTAACTAAGGCAAAAAACCTTTTTTGACACTTATTCAATTTCACCTGAGACCAAACATCACCCTAGTGGCAATTTTGAAATTTTGGCCAACTTTTTGGTCTCGGTTCAACTTTTAACCGAGGCAGAAACCCCTTTTTGGCACCAGTTCAATTTCACCCGGGGCCAAATATCACCCTAGTGACATTTTTGAGATACTGATCAACTTTTTGACACCGATTTTCTTATAACTGAAGCAAAAAAGTGTTTTTTGCTTCGAGTATATTCTAAATTGATGCATGAAACTTTGAAAAAATTACAAAAATGTCATCACGCCATTTTATGCTTCGATCAAACCACAACCAAGATCTATAACACGAGTTATATATATATATATATATATATATATATATATATATATAAAACTGGTGGTTCAAGTATATTTTATCGTTCTTTCTTCTAACTTAGATCATTGAAGCTCTCACAACGATGACATTGCTTTTTAAGTAAATATTGTAATTAAAATGAATTCACTATTTTGAAAGTTAAATCTATAATCCATCTGCAATGAAAGGACACTTACATACATAATCTAAGGTCACGTCTTATAGCTTTTTATGAATCCAAAATTAACACATGTGTACCTAACCTCAAAATTCTTTCAAATAGAGGAAGTTATCCCTTTCAGTAAAATGAACAGTTTAGTGCCTGAGGAAAGAATAAATAACAAAAAACTCACACTACCTCATAGATTTTGACTTTTTTTTTTTTAAGAAAGGGGAGGATTATAGTATTTAGACTGCTATTTATATAGGTTTAGAGACCAGCATCATGCATGTCATAACATAAAATTGATCATGAAATTGAATGAAGAGAGGGAAGAATGATTTTGTGGAAAAGTTACTACTTTTGGAGCATCATAACTGGGCATTGAAAAGGGGTTTTATCTTACACAAGCCTAATTTATTTAGGGTTAGATTCCTGGATGTATATGAAACTAATTAAACTAAGTTTCCAAAAATAAAATATATATCTCTCAGTTATTAACTCATAACTCTGCTACTATACTTGATTTAACAGAGATCAAGTTAACCTTTGTGCAAAGTGGAACTTATTTGTGATTAGTCAGTAAAGGATATCAACGTTCATTTGTACTTAAAACAGAAACAGAGCAATACTCTGTTGTAATTGTATTCTCAAAAGATTGGTAAAGTAGATTCACGTCCACATGAAAAACCCAATTGAAAAGGAAAAAGGTTTTTTTACAATACTATAACTCTTTACAGGAATAAAATTAACAAAAATAAACTTTTGTATTTTTAAAGAAAAAGAAAACGTAGAATCCAGTGAAAGATAATATAAATGGATAAATAGATGTAAAAAAGTTTGTAGGTTCAAAATACTATTCTCTATTTCAAAAGAATTTATTGTTTCAGTTTCTATTTGCTTGCATACATTGAATTATCAAAATAAGTTTCTAAAACAGTGTTTATGCCAGATAAAATTAGACGATCAAAAAGTGTAATTCAGAGGTATAAAGTATTTTTTTGAAAATGTAGTTATTTGTAAAAGATATTTTGAATTGGATCTAATTAAAAAAAAATAATAATAATATCTTGGGAGAAGGTCGTCAATTACGATTGTTAACCTAGCCAGAAAAAAAAGTAAAAGAAAACTTGAGTTTGATATTTTGTTTACATCTGAAGAAAATTCAGGATACCTTCTAATTTGATCATTGACTGGTTAAAACGTAGATAATGGATCGAATCGAAGTCCGTAATAAGTCAGGAACTTTTGACAGAATTTATTTTATTTATAATGAATAAGTAGCTGTACAATTATTACCGTATACGATACGTGTATCGGACACGACACGTATCTGATACGTCGATACGTTTATTTTTAAAATAATAGGATACGATACGTAATAGATACGTGATATATAAATAATAAAAAATGTATAATAATTTTTACAAACAAAATAAATATATGATTGTTAATGTGTGAATCCAAATTTTCTAATTAAAGACCAATTATTTTGGTAGTCAACACCTTGTCGTTAATGTTAGTGACCAATTTAAAAATCAATTCATGATTAAAACTATTTAAATTATCAATTTAGAGACCGATTATAATTTTTTTAAACTATTTTAGTTGTCAATTTGGTCACTATATAGTGACTAATTATTTTTTGTCACTAAAATTTGTCATTATTTAAAGATTTTATTGTAATGTATTACTATTTTGTAAATTAGATACTCCATTAATAAATATTCTAAAATATCAAATACAATAAGTGTCATATATTATCACTATGTTAATGAAATCGGAAATAGTTAATAACGATTTGACTTGGTCGGGAAAAAGCCATGTGACCCTTCTTTCTCGGGTTCTTTCCAGCTGGAGAGAAATTTTCATATCTTTCAACTTTTTCACACATCAAAATGTAGACATTATTGGATCTTTTCGAATTCTGTGACCGAGGAATCTCCCATTAAAACGTAAGATAGGTACTTAGCTCTTTCCTATGTTTGCAAATGCATTGAAACTAAACATGTTCCGCAGACTCACTCTCTTCTTTCTGTTCTCTGCAACACTTCTTCTTCCAACTGCATGTCATGTGAACTGCAACGCTTCGTCTATGCTTCTGGGTAAGTACACATATATCAGAAGAAATTAATCGTACATTTATAGACATAGGTTTTTCTTTTCCTTGATTCAACTAGACTAAATTAAAAGCATGTTATGGATGGTACTGGTTGCAGGTCAAAACCATTCAAAAATCGTAAACAAAGTTGGTGATGTCTTCACGGGGTGTGATGATAGAAAAAGTAAGTACCTTTATATATTTTAGGCTAAATTTTTTTTTGGATTTCTTTGGTCATTAAATTTTTTATTGTCTCAATTTAATCTTCATTTTTTTAGAAATAATTTAATTTGGTCATCATCATTTGGTCAAAGTTAATATCAAATTGAGTCATTTTTACGAGATTGAGAACCAAATTGAGATAACGAAAAACTTGAAGACTAAACTAAAATTTCATAACAAATAAAGGGATAAAAGAGTAATTTAATTATGCATCTTCAGTCTTTATTCTTTTGTAAATACATAAAGTATACACATTTTACCTCTATAATATGGTCAAAGAAAGGGTCATGTAGTAATGTTAATGAGTCCCAGCCGACAACTGAACAGAGTGTTGATTCATTGTTTCACAAAATTTTCTATATATATAAGATTGAGAAGTGGAATATTTCTCTAAAGTTAGTGAAGGTGCAGAACAAAAAGTAGAATTAAGTAATTCTGCAAAATCATAAAAGAAAAAGGTGAGGAAATGAAGGCAGGGTGAAAGAGGGAGGAGAGTCGTGAAGAAAATAGCGTGGGTATGGTAGAAGAGGTCACAAACAATTAAATTGATTCAATTTAAATAAGAGTAAACTATATTTAACTTTTTTAGAGATAGTTAAATGAGTAAACAGTGTATGCATAAGTAATTTTTTTTTTTCATTTGTTCTAATAGCTAACGACAATGTATAAATTAAATTAACAGAGAGAAGAGCAACATTTTAAGAATTTAATAAAATAATATGGAATTTAAATATTTCTTAAAATAGTCATATATATGTTTTGTTCTTTAAATAATAAATATTACAAGATTACAGGACCAGAAAAGTATAAAAAATACTTAATGTAAAAAATATTACAAGACCAGAAAATTAAAATTAAAACTAAAATTCTTTTAAATTTTACCCATAAAAAGTGTGTTTAAATTTATTAATAGATATGACTGTTGATGATAAACAGATTACAGCAGCAGCAGGTTCATGGGTAATAATTCTGCCTACGTGGCACGCATACTTAATGACGTGTCACAACATGTTAGTATTAATAGCACTACTACTACCACCGTGGGTAAGTATTCGTCCTTTCATATTCATTGTATTATATTAATATTTAGTCAAAAATACATTATATTAATATTAATATTTAACGATGTCTTTGTAAACGACGTTGGTGCAAGTATTTACACTTTAAAAATTAACAAATTTCTCAAAATTATCTTTAAGCATTTAAGCTTATCAATTATTAATTTATCAACTACTAATCAAAAGAACAAAACTCTATATGCTTTTGATAGCGAATTTGTGAATTTAAGTTTTTCTCTCGTTTTAGTTTTTGATAAAAATTTATGTAAGATTATATTTGACACATTACTTTAATTAGTTCGTAACCTTTTTATTAGCCAAAAGAGTATTTAACCTATTACTAGTAGTCATGTTTGATAAACAATTTTTCTTTTGACTAGTTTATAATATAGGTTAAAATACTCCTTTCATCCATGTTTTTGTTGAAAAATCTCAAATAGGTCATAAGATTTTTTTTAGTCTCAATTAGGTCCATATTTTTGAAAATGTGTAACAATTAGCCCATTCCGTTAGTATGATGTTAACGGTGTTAAGGATATGTCACGTGTCAGCTCCACATTTTTTTCATTTTTTTTAAATTTTTTTTAATTTTTTTTAAAATTTTTTTATTTTCTTTTTGAAAATTATTCATGCCACGTGTCACGTCAATATTGTGCCACGTGTCACGTCAGTAAGGTGACACGTGTCAAATTATTGTCTGAATCTCAAATTGGTCCATATATTTGTTATTTTTATTACATTTCAGTCCATTTTTTTAAAATTTTTTAAATATATTGATTTTAATCTTTTACAAAATTGTTTTAAAATTTTATATTTAAATTTATAAAATTGTTATTTTAAACCAACTCTAACATTTGTATATAAATTATTTAAAACAATTTTGTAACAAGTTAAAATAAATATTTTAAAATTTTAAAACAAAATATAAAATAAACTTAATATTATTAAAATTGTTTAATAAAAATATCATTATAAAATTTATATAAAAGTTAAATTTGATCTCAATTTGGAGAAGATGAAATTGAAAATTAAAAAAAAAATGGACTAAAATAT
>Ga0214542_1008201_pt1 | contig 17479 bp, 8 predicted proteins | sample CNSS1metaG_FD_160096 | JGI IMG/M metagenome (GOLD analysis project Ga0214542, IMG submission 160096) | Root nodule microbial communities from cowpea collected in UCLA plant growth center, Los Angeles, California, USA - CNSS1 | ecosystem: Host-associated > Plants > Roots > Nodule | place: USA... | reverse complement strand
TATATATATATTTTAACTAAACCTAGGACTGCAATGTTTCTTATTATGGGGGCCAGATAATGAAATAATTATTTTGCCATTGAGCTCATTGAAGTTCATCGACATGTTCAGCTAATTGAATTTGTTTAGGTTATAATAATTAAGTCAATATTAATAATAATGAGTTGAACAATTCAAAGGCGATCTTCAAAATTCATATTTATTATATTTCAAGCTATGGAAACTGTTCAATGGTAAGCCTTCATTTCATTTCATTTATTCGATTTTAGATATGTGAGTCTCGCGGGAAACTTTTATTTTGAAGCAAGGCAGAATGGATGCAAATAAAGCAGAAGAAAATCGGTTTATACGTGTACATATATTTCCATCAATCTCGGTTAAATGATTAATAATTTTCAGTAAGGTGGCGTCTGTACGTTTCATTGTCTTTGAATAATCTTTAATGATTTGTAGAGCTTATGCCAAGCAGAAGATAAGAATATATTGTTGATAATGATTGGTTTCAAATTCAAGAACATGTGGAATTGTCATTACAAGTTTTCCTTGATCATCATCAAGTAGAATGGGTCATTCTAACTTTTGTTACTTGGATTTTGGACAATTCCAAAAAAAATATTAAATACTTAGTAATTTAATTGAATGATTTAAAATTGAATTCTCTTTATTTTTTAAATAATTAATTTACATGAAATAATTTAGATATTTTAAATTTTTTAAATAATTAATTTATGTCAAGTAATTGAGATATTTTAAATTTCAATTCTTTTGTTTGAGTAAAACAATTTAATTTCTAATTTAAGGTGACTTAAAATGTACCATCTATTTTATTAAATCACAAACACATCACCTTCATCACAAATAAAATTACGTATGCATATTTTTTTAGTTGTGTCTGTGTCTGGTTACAAGGTTGAAACGATGATACTAGTGGGCCGAGCAACACCATCAACCCAATTGGTGTGAGTGGGCCAAATAAAGAACCAAAAATCATAAGAAAAACCTCTAGACAAACTTCAAGGTCAGCACAATGGAATGAATTTATTCACTAAGAAAATAGTTTCTTTTACAATTATGCAGTATGAGAATATTTTTTGTTATTGTGTTTGTTTTCCGTATTTTTGTGGAAATCTATTAGATTTGCTTATATCTCTGTAAGAAACATTTTGGAGGGGAGGAAAAATTCAGACTTGTTACATGATTTCTTCTCTGGAGCTTGGTACCTCGAAATACCAAAATTGTCCTTCATTTTCTATCAAATAACTTGTTAGTTAACTACATTAGGTTTGCTAAAGTAGTTGTTAACCTAGACATATGTTTTTTCCCAAAAATAATTCACTATTACTGATATATAGTTTTCACTAAAAAAAATATCACTATATATATATATATATATATATATATATATATATATATATATATATTTGTTTTTGTATTTTAATGGTTAAAAAAATAGTGAAATAACTAATATGTTACTTTGCTTTAAATAGATGACTTAATTTTGTTTTTAATCTAATGAAATTTGAGGTAACCATTTTTATTTATTATCCTTTTTTAAAAAATATTTTAATTCCTCAAATTTAAAAAGAAAAATACTTTTCTACACAAGAAATTATGTTTCTTTTATTATTTTTATGTATGTTTGAAGGATATATATATAAAATTTTGAGAAACTAAAATATTTTTTAATTTAGAAGACTAAAATTTTATTATTTCAAATTTCAAAAAATAATTACAATAATCAAGTTGAATAAAGTGACGACTTTAATTCCTTGTTTTCAAACAAGTTGAGACCATAAATAAATATGAAGAGATAAGTTAAAGTCTAAGCATGGATCTTTAAATTGGAGCTTTATGAAAAAAATAAATGTTATGAGTTTATCAACATTCGTCGATAGAGACTAGTGAGTCAAATATCAATTGGCACTCCAACATGATGTCCTATAATATGTTGTGGTAGATTGAGAGTGAATTGTTTATGAAGTTCAATTTATAGTCAAATCATCACTCGAAAAGATCATATAATAATTTAGAAAGTTATTATCTAATATTCACAATTTCTTCTCACAAAAATCAAAGAGTTGACGATAATTAGTAATTATAATAATTGTCTCCTACTATCATGATAATTGACAAGTTAGTTGACCTTGTGTTTTCAACCAATTCTTGCTTCATTTAATATCTTAGCCTTATGTATTTTAATTTTAAATTTAATATGTTAAGTACGAAAATTTGCATTGATTTTTTTTATTTATCTCAAAAATAAGCTATTGTCAGGTTATTATAGTGCTATGTGTCCGTGTGAGGACGAATTTAGTAATTCTTTTCTGAAAAATTACGAAATTTTAGCTAATTTTGATAAACTTCAATTTTAAAAAATAGAAATAAAAAAAAAATCAGTTAAAAATTGAATAAAGTTAACTAAAATTATGTATTTTTTTTTTAAAAAGGAAAATCAGTGTTCCGGTGTACCTTTGGTTCGTCCTCCATCATGATATTACAATACAAGAAATAAATTAACCTTTGAAGTTTTATCAATGTCTTTGAAAGGAATTTTTTATTGACTTGATAAAATAATCTATAACCACAATAATGAATTTTTATGCCTTACATGAATGTGGATATTTTTATCCAATTAGACCAATTGTTCATTTTCGAAATGACCAAATTTTTATTATAAAATGTGATTTAAAGTTTTGACATTTATTTACGAGACTTAGTAAATTCAATATAATGTTTTAGGTTTAATCGGTGATTTAGTTCTTAATTTGTTATTTTTGGTTCATTTTGATCTTCTTATTTTTTGTTTCAATTTAGTCATCTAATTTTTTAAAAATGTTCATTTGATCCTCTTATTATTATTTATTCAATTTAGTCATTTTTTTTAAATGATCTAATTTTGTTTTTCCGATTTGAGACCAAATTAATAATTAAGCTTAATTACAACTTATATATACACATTAAAATATATTTTTTTATAATTTATACATCAAATCACTTCACCTAAATACTTAAAGTATTTAATTTTTTACATCCCACCTAAATACTCAAATTTTTTACATTTAGGTAGATTGATTTGATATATAAATTCTAAAAACCTCGTTTAATGTATATTGTTATATTTGTTTAATCAGCACATTGATAGACTCATTTAATATTTTTTGATATATTTGTATAATTAATTAATGAAATGGCTCATCTAATTTTTGTTGTTATACTCATCTAATTATAGTATATGAACATACTCATCTGATGTATATTACTAAACTTATCTAATGTTTTTTTATTATACTAATCTAATTTGTGTGTGGACAGATTGATCTAATGTGTGTTGTAAAATCCGTTTAATATTTTTTGTTATATTCATGTAATTTATAATATTTCGAAGTATGTTTTTATTATATATATATATATATATATATATATATATATATATATATTAAACCTTTAAAATGAACTATTAAACATAATATTTATACAAAATTCTATGTAGATGTGATGATGTAATTATTTATTAGGCAATATCAGTTTAAATTTTACATACTAAAATACGAAGAATATTCAATAATAAAAATATCTATATTATAACCTAATATAAAGATGTTTTATTGTTGATAGTTTTTTTAAGATAAAATCACTATTATTTTTTTCAATGATAGTATTTTACAAAATAAAATTCAAATATATTTTATAAATTTTATTTTATTAAATGCTAAGTATTGAAATGTCATAAAAGAAAAAGTAGTTAAAAAATTTATTTTATCTAAATATTAATATTTTATGAAATAAAAATAAAATATATTAAATAATAAAATAATTAGAGATTATACGAAATGATAAAGTAATTATAGAAAAAATAATTAATACTCTAAATATAAAATGAGTAAAAACGTAAATTATCTCTTTAGAGACATGTAGCAGCAAAAGAAAAAATAAATAAATAAAAAATTAACAAGGACACTTTTGAATAAATAAACATGGGTAAGAAAGTAACTTCTCTATTGTTTTATATTATAATAAATAATAAATAATAAATAATAGATAATAGATAATAGATAATAGATAATAGATATTAATTTTTACATAATAAAAATATGAAGAATATTCCAAATAATATCATTTTAGGTATTATTATGAATTTTGATATGTCAGCTATGCTGACTTTCTAAAGTCCATCAATCATTTCATCACATGAAAATTTATTAAAAAGAAAAAATAAAATAAATAAATACAAAAGTTTGGGGATCACACTAAACCATGATAAAAATTATACTTTACGAAACATAGACAAACTATACCTACTATAAAAAAAATTAAATAAATGTATGGAGATAAAATATTAAACCACTTATATTGTTCTCTATAGATCAAAGTTAAATTAGCTAATTTATCAATACAATGATTTCTTTAACAAAAAATATGAGAAACTTTGAGTTGTATATGCTTACAAAAACAAGTTATATGAGCTGTATGATAAAAGAATTGATAACTAATGAACAAAAACAAAGATTGAGTGTGTCCCTTTACTGTAACGCAACGATAGTACAGTAGCGTATTCTTGGGGTCCTTAACACAACCCCTACAACCTAGGCACACCATGATGCCAATGGGAAACTAGAAACAAGTCTCACAAAGAGTGTAGACTAGAAATGCATAAAGCGATACATGGGCCATAACCCTAAAGAAATCATGAAGAAAATAACTCCGGTCCAGATGACTAAGTAGCGGAATCACCATTCCCTTGTTGACCACGAGAACCTCGCCCATCTGCTCCCATCAATCAAATTGATGATCATCGCAAGAAAGGACAGCCACATACAATACAACCATACAACAAAACGGGTAAGCTAGATCTGACAACATATTCATCATACAGTCAAATACATTTTCACCATCTCATACCATACAACAACCAAGTATGTTATGACTTTTCGTTCAATACACTACGACTCGACTCGACTCATCCGGATACGTATAACCTGGTCGGATTCAGCGGATGCTTGCACTTGTGGTGGATACCTCTGCTCACCCCCGAGCTATGTGTTATAAGTGTTACAATGAATCAAATTTCTCTCACCACAAGGTTAGCTCTAAATGAATTTCGGGCCTCCTGCTACTCTCACCACAAGAGTTAGTCTGCTCTAGGTTAGACTAACTGACTCCTCAGAGTGTCAGGATGCAACCTTATCTTGAATCCTTACCTAGTTATACAGATGGGGCACCACCATGAACACCCACTAACAGGGGCCATGGAATTACGTCCCGACCACTGAAGCGCGACCCTGAAAGTCTCACCTAGAGACCCCAAGAAATTATGCACTGACACAGACAAAATACGATCATAAAATCAATAATATTCACCATGCAAAGATATCCTCATTATATCAACCTTTAAATCCATCACCTTTCACATTTCCAGATCCAACCCATTCCAACTCATCATAATCCATCCATGTACATAGAATCCAACTCATCTCATTTATCATGCCACTTTAACAACACCAATCTCATTTAGTTCACATGCCAATACCTATACCAAACCCATCATTTATAATTCATGAATCATGCTACGTATACATCACACTCCATTATATACATGTCCCTTATCATAACATTCATACCCAACCAAAACAGATCATCCAGAAATAAACAAACATCCAAACACAGTGTTGTCTCGCCCAGCACCTCGCTCAAGCTGAGGGGTCTCGCTCAGGCGACACAGTCTCGCTTAGGCGAGTTCTCCCTCCGCCTAGGCGGGGGCTCAAAACAGGATCAGGAAACGACGCGGGATCTCGCTTAGGCGAGACCCCTCTCGCCTGGGCGACTTATCTGCTCGCTCAAAATTAAAGAGTTGGCCGCCTGGGCGACCTTTGGCGAAAAAGGCTTGGGCGAGCCTCCGCCAGACTCGTTTAGGCGAGTCTGACTCGCCTAGGCGAGATTACCAGGTCTCGCCCTGGATTCACCTGCAGCAGATACAATTTTTCCAAACCCTTCAATCATACAAGGTATCCTACACACCACAAATAGCAATTTATCCATACAAACATCTAGCAGGCTCAAACAGATCAAAGACAATCCAAAAACAGATTAGGGACAACTCAAACTCGAAACCCTAACTTCCCGTACCTGGAGGAAGGGTTAACGGAAGCCTTGGCGGCACGATAGCTAGCACTGCTGTCCTGGGAGCGGCTAAAGAGCTGGAAACAACGGAGAAACAGAACCAAGGGGGATTAATACGAAGCCCTAACTGGAATAATGCCAAGGGAAAACATACAAGCTAGAAGGGGTACTTACACGGAGTAGGAATTGGGTTTGAGTTAGCTCGAAGTGGACCTTAGGGCAAACCCTAGCAGAGCATTCTGTGAGGGGAAAGGGAGAGTGACGACTGCTGAGTCTTCTGCAAGAGTGCAAAGTGAGGGTTAGGGTAACCTGAAAGGGTTTTATCAATTGGGCCAGCCCTAGGCCCAAACACAAGAGGGCAGCCCTTAACTTTAGGGCAGAAATGGCCAGCCAAACTTTGATGGGCCTTACATTCTTCCCAAGAACAAAAATTTTTGATCTCGAAAATAAAGACTCACCAGGTAAACAGATGTGGATGTGATTTTCTCATGTCCTCTTCTAACTCCCAAGTCGAGTCACCCGTCCTCTGATCCCAGATGACTTTAACCAGACTGACCGTCTTTCCTCGACGTTCCTCAACCTTGCTATCCTCGATAGCGATGGGTGGTACTTCAACCGTGAGGTCTTCCCTGATCTGTATATCCTCTGCTTCCAAAACGTGGGTCGGGTCGAATACGTACTTCCTCAACTGTGACACATGAAACACCGGATGAAGGTTCACCAACTGCGGAGGTAAAGCTATCTCATAAGCCACCGGTCCAATCCTTCTCGTGATCTGATATGGGCCAAGGAATTTAGGAGAGAGTTTCCTTGAGCGGAGAGCCCTTCCCACACTAGTGGTTCGGGTCACCCTCAAGAACACATGATTGCCAGTTTGCATAGGCCTTCTGTCTGCTCTGAGAAGCCTGCATCTTATCTCTCACCATCCTCACCTTCTCAGTGGTCTGCTCTACCAACTCTGGTCCAACCAATACCGTTTCTCCATCCTAATACCAGCAAAGAGGAGTCCTACACCTTCTGCCATAAAGAGCCTCGTATGGCGCCATGCCAATGCTCGCATGAAAACTGTTGTTGTAGGTGAATTCTATCAAAGGCAACACCTCATCCCAAGCCTCCAGATGGTCCAATATGCACGTCTGCAGTAAATCCTCAAGTGACTGAATGGTTCTCTCTGATTGACCATCAGTCTGGGGATGGTAGGCTGAGCTCATAGTCAACTTGGTCCCCAACGCCTCCTGTAAGGTTTGCCAGAATCGGGATGTAAACCGTGGGTATCTATCGAAAACTATGCTCGAAGGTACTCCATGCAACCTCACAATTTCCTTAACGTATAGTTGGGCCAACTTGGCCATGGACATTCTCAAGTTCATCGCCAAGAAATGGGCACTCTTGATCAATCGATCCACTATCACCCAGATGGTGTCATGCCCCCTAAAAGTCCGTGGAAAATGGGTCACAAAATCCATCGAGATACTGTCCCATTTCCACACTGATATCTCCAAAGGCTGTAGAATCCCACCGGGTCTCTAATGTTCTACCTTCGCCTTCTGGCACGTCAAACATGCTTATACAAACTGTGCCACGTCCTTCTTCATTTCCTGCCACCAGAAAGTCTCCTTAAGGTCCTGGTACATCTTAGTCATGCCAGGGTGCAAACTAAGACGACTCTTATGTCCTTCCTCAAGAATTAACTGTTTTACCTCCGCATCATTAGGTATACATACTCTGCCCTGAAACCTCAGTATGCCATCATCACCCAAAGCAAAGTCTCTGGCTTTATCTGATCCAAGTTGTTCTCTAACTCTGTTCAGACTGGCATCCAACAACTGCCTCTCTTTGATCAAGTCCAAGAAGTCATTGGATATAGTAAGGGTACTACACCTAATGGACTCGGACCCCAACTCCACCTGTATCCTCATGTCTCTGAACTTCTCTAGTAGTTCTACTTCTTTTTTCATGAGATGTGACGTATGTACCGTCTTCCTACTCAGAGCATCTGCCACCACATTTGCCTTCCCCGGGTGATATAGGAGCTCGAAGTCATAATCTTTCAGGAACTCCATCCATCTCCTCTGCCTCATGTTCAGCTCCTTCTGATCAAACAAGTACTTGAGGCTCTTATGATCGCTGAACACACGGAACTGAGCACCATAGAGATAGTGTCTCCAGATCTTCAAGGCAAATACTATCGCTGCCAACTCTAGATCATGGGTGGGGTAGTTACGCTCATGCACCTTAAGCTGTCGTGAAACATACGCTACTGCCTTCTTTTCTTGCATCAAGATACAACCAAGCCCGAGATGAGACACGTCGCAGTAGACTTCAAATAGTTTCCCCACGTCTGGAATTACCAATATAGGAGCACTCGTCAACCTTCTCTTTAGTTCCTGAAAGCTCTCCTCACACTTGTCCATCCAAGTGAAAGGTTGGTCCTTCCGGGTAAGCAAAGTCAGAGGCGCCACTATCTTGGAGAATCCCTCTATGAATCTCCTATAGTAGCCCGCTAACCCCATAAAGCTCCTGATCTCTGTGGCCGACTTCGGACTCTTCCACTTTACCACTGCCTCAACCTTTGCTGGGTCTACTGTAATCCCCTGGGCGGATATCACATGTCCCAAAAACTGAACTTCCCCCATTCAAAACTCGCACTTAGATAACTTGGCGTACAATTGTTTCTCTCTCAAAACATCGAGCACCAACCTCAGGTGTTCCGCATGCTCCTCCTGAGTCCTGAAATATATAAGGATGTCGTCTATGAAGACTATGACAAACTTATCTAGAAAAGGCCAGAAGATCTTATTCATGTAATCCATGAACATCGCCAGAGCGTTAGTCACACCAAAAGGCATAACCACATACTCGTAATGGCCATACCTGGACCTGAAGGCCGTCTTCTGTAAATCATCCGCCTTTACCAGAATCTGATGGTATCCCGACCGTAGATCTATCTTCGAGAAAATCGATGATCCATGCAACTGATACATCAAGACGTTGATTCTCGGGAGCGGATACTTATTCTTGATCGTCATCTTGTTCAGTTGTCTGTAGTCCACACACAGACGCGAACTCTCATCCTTCTTCTTCACCAACAACACTGGTGCTCCCCAAGGTGAAATGTTGGGTTGGATGAACTATTTCTCCATCAGCTCTTCTATTTGTTTTTTGAGTTCTACCAACTCTGTCAGAGTCATACGATACAAGGCCATCGAGACTGGACCTGTTCCTGGAACTAGGTCAATAGAGAATTCAACCTCTCTATTGGGAGGCAACCCTGGTACCTCGTCCGGGAATACGTCTTCAAACTCGTGCACTACCGGTATAACTGATGTTCTCTCTCTCCCACCTCCATACGGGCGAAGATTATGAAGCACTGCGTGCCACTCTGAATCTCTCGTGCCACCCCCTGAGGAGACACCAACTCAAACTCCTCTGAGCTGGGAAGCAACAATCTCTTCTCCCGACAATCTATCAGAATGCGATTGGTAGAGAGCCAATCCATCCTTAAGATCACCTCCAACTCCTGTAGAGGCAGGCATATTAGATTTACTTTGTACATGCGTCCCTCTACCTCTACTGAACACCTAGCACATAAGGACGATGTCTTGACCAAACTCGACGCCGGAGTAGACACAGCAAACTCACACTACAGCTCGCGCACCGGCAGACCCAACCGCTCCACACAAGCAAATGACACAAAGGAGTGTGTCACTCCAAAATCATATAACACACAACATCTCATCCCAGAAATCACACAATAACCCATAACAAGGTTACTTGAACCTGCAGCCTCTGCTCCAGTCATGGCATAGACTCTGCCCGTCGCCTGAGGCCTGTTGCCTCTGTCTCTCTGCTAGTGCTGGTGAGGGGTCTGAACTGGAGGGCGTGTTGCTGCCCTAGCAAGGTTGGGACAATCCTTCCCAAAGTGTCATTCATTGCCACAATTGTTGCACCTGCGGTAACCTTCTATGCGTGGACAAGCACTGCTCAGGTGAGGGCCTCCACAGATGTAGCACTAAACTCGGCCTTGCTATGGAGAAAAGCTCCTAGACTCCTAAGGCTGATGGTGGGGTCTATCATACAGTCTCCTCTGCTCCTCATGCCTGGGCTTGGACCCAGACGGTCCACCGATCCTCTGAGGCGGCTGTGGGCGCTGACCTTCCACCTCACGCTTCATCTTCTCCATCACTCTGGCCTTCTCCACCAGAGCGGTAAAGTCCTTGATGGACAAGGGAGCCACCATTAAGCGAATGTCACCGCGAAGGTCATTCTCGAACTTACGGCATCTCCATTCCTCGTCAAGTGGTAGGGTGTAGAAACGGCTGAGGTGTTTGAACCTCTCAGCATACTCTGTTACTGTCTTCCCCCATGGGTCAACGGAGGAACTCCACCTCCTTGGTATACCGGATGCTGTCTGGAAAATACTCGGAGAGGAACCTCTCCCTGAATGCCTCCCACGTCACTGGCTCCTCTCTCTCCTCAAGGATGGATTTTGTGCTGATCCACCAATGTTCCGCCTCTTCCGTGAGCATATACACCGAGAATGCCAACCTGTTCTCCGCAGGGCACATCTTGGCGTCATAGATGCGCTTCAGGTCTTTCAGCCATTGGTCTGCGATGTCAGGACTGGTCTTCCCATCAAACTTCGTTGGGTGGTGCTTCAGAAAGTCCTCCAAGCTCCACTCCCTGACTGCAGGTCGTGGTTCATGACCAAACACAGGGGCAGCCGCCCTGTTCTCCTCCAACTGGCGGAGGGCCTCCACAGTGGCGAAACTAGGAGAAAAAATTTAGGGGTGCCAAATTAAATTTGTTATATATAAATTTTTTTAGTTAGATTTTTTTTTTCATTTCTTCTGCTTAAAACAAACACGCATAATAGTATAATTCAAAAAAATATGACTATTATTTGTTATTATATCATGTTATTATATCATGATACTAACCATGAATATCATTTTAGATCAACCCTTTGTATCTTATCAATTTGATTTGATGGGTATTGTCAAATTTGAAGACGCTTTTTCCGGATCGCGTTTTAATGAATTTTTAAATTCATTATATATAACTCTAGGAACTTTAGAGATTTGATTTTCATTATCTTGAATTCTTGGTTCTCATGAAAAGTTTAGTTAACATATATGCAGTTTTTTCATCTTTATCACAAACCTCCTTTTTTAAAAAAGAATTATTTTTTTTACTCTTTATCATAATTTTTCTAATATAAATTTATCACATTTCACCTATTTAGAAAAAAATAAAATTTATATTCAAAAGTCACAGTTATCACAATGCAAGACATAACAAAACTTATACCACTTTAATTAAATAAGCAACAAGGTATAAATTTAAAACTTAAAAAAAATTACCATAGGCAGCCGAAAACACAAAATCCATAAATTTCATAATTAAGGGTTATAATAATTTAGGAAAAAGTATAATTAGGATTCATACCAATTTCATAAAAGAATCCCTAAAATCATAATTAAGTTTATACTAATTTGAGATAAACTTAATTTGGAGAAACATCCTAAAAAGATTCATAAATTCAAGGTACATAAATCATAATAAAATACTAAACTTGATGTGTGAGAGATCATACGAGAATTACTTCATCTCAATCTATATGTTCCCTAATCTCTTTTTTTTCAATCTATCTCTTTATATTTATTTCTCCTCACACATTTTCATGATAATTTACACGGTGAAAAAATGCTATAGCCAAAAAAAATTCTAATATCTTTTATAAATTAATGTCTCCATTAAATTTTTTATTTTATCTTTTATTATAATTTCCATAATATAAATTTAATATAAATAATATATAAATATAATTTAAAAAAATAAATAAATAAATATATATATATATATATATATATATAAAATAAATTCTAAAAAAAATGGGGGAGCCGTGGCTCCCCTCTGTCAATACATAAGTCCGTCACTGTGCACTAATCCCCGATTCTTATTCTTTCATGTTAAGGAAAATTTTCTATAATCAAGGAAAGTTTTCTGCATTAAAATTTGAAGTATCTATGTTTGGGATTAGAGATAGGAAATAAATTCGTGTAACGGTATTGTTTGAACTTATTCCTGTTTTGATAAGGAATTTTAGTATTCATTAGATGTGGGAATTTCTGACTTTTTTTAATTGGATATGGGGATGTATATATTTGTCTCATCTTCATACCCGTCATAATATTTGTCATCGTCATATCTTTATTTCTGTTTAAATTATTAATATATATATATATATATATATATATATATATATATATAATATTACTATAAACTTTCTATCTTTTATATCTTCTAATCATTTGGTTTGTCATGAAATGCATTTGTATTTCCAATATATTTTTCATCTTATCATAACCTTTATGCAATATTATGTTCAAATGATGTATATCAATTTAATATTTTTTATGTCTCACATTTGAATATTTTTATACTTTTTTAATATTTTTACGTATTGTATATTTTCTTTTTACATGAGAATATTTAACACTCTCAATTTAACTGTTAAATAGCATAAACATTTCATTTATCAGGTAATATAAAAAAATATTATCTTTTTCATTCTTTTATTATTAATTTTTGTTTTATTTAAAAAACTCTTGTTTCGCTAAAACAATTTTCATTATTTTTCAATCATTGACTACGTTGATATTTGAAAATTTATTTAGATTTCTAAGGTATTTTTCATCTTATCATATTCTTAATCATACATTTGTTTTTCTTTGTGTGATTTCATTTAATAGTCTCTCAAATTATTTCTAAAACACAAATTTAATAAATTTTTTAATATTTTTATTTGTTTATTTTTATCATGTAGAATACTATTTTGATATATTTTATATAATTATTTTTTATTTTCTAACTCGTTATTATACTGTAATTTTGTCACTATAATTGTATAAATAAAATTTATTTACTATAATATACTTTTTTTTTATAAAAGAATTTGTTGTCTCTGTAGGTCTCTAGTCTGACACGTAACACTATTAATGCCACTTGGCAAGATAATGCCACATGTCAGTGTTAGTGGCAAATGTTATTATCTTGATCTTAATTTAGTTTCTCTATCAATTTTGAAAAGAATGACATTTGACAATTAGACGTAAGAGTATTCTGTCACGTGGCACAAATAGTACCACATGTCACTTGTAAGTGTAATAATACCTAAATAAATTATAAATTATGTTGGACAAATAACAGAAGATTGGGAAAATAAACTATATATACCATTTGAAAAAGATCTTTTTCTATTATTGGAAAATTATATATATATATATATATATATATATATATATATATATTATCTAATATTTAGGTTTTATAGTAGAAAAATCAACTTCTAATTATTTCATTTTGTAGACATTTAGATTTAGCAACTATAAAAAGCATATTTTGGAGAGGGTTGTATGATAATATTTTAGAATTCCTAAAGAAAAAAAAAAGTAATAGAAAATGAGAGTGGAAGAGGCACATGAATAGGCGTGGTGGGTGTGGGAATCTAAAAGGTATTACTTCCTAAACTAAAGGAGTAATAGCGTGAGAATGTAGAGATACGTAATAAGTAGTTGTACGTGCGTCTCCACCCACCACATATCTTATCGGTGGATGAATGGTTGTTGAAGTGAGTAAAAACTCATCCAGGACACAATAATTGTACTATTACGCCACCGAATCTAAATTCAAATCTCATCTTTCATTCAATCCATCTATAAATAGTGCAGTGCAGAGCTATCACAAGCCACAGCCACTAATTCAATATCATTAGATATGCCTTTATTTCTATGCCTTTCAGTCTCTGCACAATCATGTGATACGCCATGGTGATCCATTCTAGTGTATCAAACCACTCTCACATAGGTTTTGGTTTCTTATTTTCATGTTTTTCATGACAGTTCTTCTTGTTCGCTCTGTCAGAATCCATCTATTTTATTGATTTATGTTGTATCTGTGACAAACTTAAGACAGTATCTGTAACACCAAACACTGGTAATGGATGATTTGATACATTAGTATGGATCACTTTTGCGAGCCACATCAGAACAAGTATGGTGTTATCCAATGTTCTTGGAGAGATCCAGAAAAAAACAAGAAATGCTGCTTCTGCACAGGTATATATCATTCAGAAATAATGTCTTCTTACGTACATATATATTGATGCATGAGAGGGAGGAAGATAAAAACTGAATCTAATACAATAAACTAAAACACTCTGCAACTTTGTTTCAGGCTAACACATAAAGATGTAGTTGTTGCAATATGTCAAGTATCTAAACTAACAATGCGTTAGTCTTGTTTCTAAGGAAATATCTAACATCTAACAGATATTTTTATGATGCGTCTTGACAGAATTATTAGATATTTTTGTTTTTATTTTTTATAATTATTTTATAAAAGTAAGAAATATATTTCGTTCTATTAGAATGAATTATGTGTAAATTATAAAAATTAAAAATGTAATAGAAAATATAATGATTATGTTATTCAAATTAAAGAATATATAAATATATATAATTAAAATTATTAAAGTTTGATGGTACATCATATCAAGATTACGATTTTTTTTCTCTTAATTTTTACTATATTAGAATTAGTTTTTTTTTTAATTTTCATCTAATTTAATTCTCTAATTATAAAAATGCATAAATTTTATAATAATATTTAAATTATTTACATCATTTTATATATTTTCATTTTTATATTAAATATAAAACATATTTAAAATGATAAATAATATTAACAAATTTAATTAAAAAAATAAATCTACAAGTTTTTAAAAATTAAAGACTAAATTGATTTAAAATTTTAAAACTAAACTAATTATAATTTTATTAAAAATTAAGTGACCAAATTTATATTTAATTCTAAAGATTAATAATCTATAACAATATATAAAGGAGATTCCCCTTTTTGTGTCCACATTTCAAAATACCCATTTTAACCTTTAAATATAATAATTTATTAAATTTTTAAAAATTGACCGTTATTTTTACAAGATTTTTATAAAATCGGATGTCTTTGCTCCTTCTCTTCGTCTTTATTTATTAATAATTATTCTTTCATATGTTATTATATATTTCACTTCATTTCTAATAAATATAATTTTAATTTATATATCAACTTAATAACATTACAATATTATCACCTACTAATATAACAACACGCATAATTAAAAAGTGCATATACAGAAGCGCGATAATGCCTGTGTTTATACTAGTAATAATAATAATTATACTCATAATTTTATACAGTTTGAAAATTTATTGCAGAAACTGATATTTTTCATGCTGATTATAACCACCCAATGAAAATATCTGCTGCTGCAAAACTATAACTCAACCATCAATGGCGACATGTTCGTCTGCATCCAATGACAAATCTACTAAGAGGTACTAAAGATTGAACTAAATCAAACTTTTTTTTTATCAAAAAACTATGTAAATTATTTTCTAACTTTTTAAAACTTCGATAGTTTTACATTAACTGTGTGCATTCCAGGAAAGGGAAGGACCACTCCGTATTGCATTTGGATAATGTTGAAGCAGTAAAACGGCTAAAAATGGAACATAGTACTTTTGTATATTTTTGTTGCGGTGTTTTAGCTATAAATGAAAAACTTAATGGTTTGAGGAAAGTGTCATATTCAGGTAATAGGATAAAGTTTTGAGAAGATATTTGGATTGTAAATAGGTCACTCAAGGAGATGTACCCTAGATTATACTCAAATACAGTTATAAAACAGGGAATACAATATGGAAAGTGAAAGGATAATAATTGGGGGTGGGAACTACTTTGGAGGAGAGAATGGTTTGAACAGGAAAACCTACAAGTAATGACTTTTTTTGTAGGATATTGAAAGGATCTCATTAGACAAGGAAAAAGAGGATACATGGGTATGGGTACATGAAGAGGATAAAAAGTATACGATGAAATCTGTATACAAAAAATTGGAGGGTAATTGGAATACTGATTATGAATATATGTTCAAGAAATTGTGGCAGGTTAAAGCTACCCCCTCTGCGCAAGTTTGTGCCTGGCGAGTTATGGTTGAGAGTTTGGTCACAAAGAATAAACTAAAATGTAAGGGAATAATACTTGGAAATGACATGTGCCCTATGTGTGGTGAGAAGGAGGAAACAATTAGGCATTTATTCTTTATGTGTGTAAAGTGGCGCTAAAAGTGTGGAACGTGTATGATAGATGGGTAGGGATCATGAATGTACATCAGAACCAGACTAGTGAACACTTTCAACATTTCCACCTAATGGAACTTAACCACAAAGAGAACATGATTTGGTGCGGGGTTTGGATAGCTTTAATTTGGAGCCTATGGAAGCATAGGAATGTAGTGTTTAGGGATGCAAAGGTTAATGCTGAAGAAATCTTTTGCATGACTCAATTGAGAGTATGGGTGTGGCTAAAATGTAAAAGCTCACATATGAATTTTTCATACTCTGATTGGTGCCTATGTCATGTCCAATGTATAAGAACGTTGTTAAAGTAATATAGTCGGGATGAGCCAAAGATTAGTACCTTAGGTGAGAGGACCATAAAAGGTGTACAATAGCAAACATAAAAAAGGTTATGACTATTATAGAGCAGGGTTATGAAAATTATATAGTTTTGGAAATATCTAACCTTTTCTCAAACTCTTTAGTCTAGAGTGGTTATGCTCTTATGCAGGTATGGATGTTGGAGTGCTTAGTATCAAAATTCTATCTCAACAAAATAAAGACCTTGGTGATGATGATTGATGGAGAAATGGAGAGGCATAACATATTACAATCTATATGGTAGAGGTTGTTGCACACTACCATAAACCCAAACATCTGGATAAACTAGGATGATTTTCATGAAGGCTTACACCATTGTAATCCTACAATGCACACAATGCACACAGTGGGCTCTTTACTCTCGATTTCCATTCTATACATTGTGTTCTGTAATACATGGATGACAATCTATGCATGGGAGGGACGGGAGAAGTATTGGTTGAGGGGCTGGAGGATGGCATAATTGATAGATACTCACAGCAAAAACTTGTATTCACAGCAGAGACGAAGTGATTTATGTATTTTGTTCAATTGCAACTTGTAGCCATTGCTAGTGAAGTAGGAATATTAGGATAGCTATTTAGAATATGACTTTCGTTTTTTTTTTCAGGAGTTGCTGTTATGACTTTGGCAAGTGTACCAAGTCGCGCAAGTAGTAACCGGTAAGACCGAAATATCGTTTCCCAAGAGACTCGTGTATACTAAATAATTGTGTAATTAGTGATTAATTTAAACTAATGAATATATTCAAGATTTGGGTTTTTATATGCAAGAAAGTTAATATTTCATAAACAATTAAA
>Ga0214542_1008200_pt1 | contig 17479 bp, 5 predicted proteins | sample CNSS1metaG_FD_160096 | JGI IMG/M metagenome (GOLD analysis project Ga0214542, IMG submission 160096) | Root nodule microbial communities from cowpea collected in UCLA plant growth center, Los Angeles, California, USA - CNSS1 | ecosystem: Host-associated > Plants > Roots > Nodule | place: USA... | reverse complement strand
GGATTTCGCATGGAGGAAAATATAGATTTCGTAGGCACAGTGAAGTTTGGAAGGATTCCAACACTATTCTCAATGGTCTGCGAATGATTTTTTTTCAAAACCGCTTTTAGCCATTTCCATTCACTTTCACAACTTGAAAAAGTTAACATTAATTAACTTCTCTTTCCCTCACGTGACACACTCTCTTTTGCAAGTAAAAAAAATTAAAAATTACTTTCCACGTCAGGGAGTAACATAGGAGTCAAATTTCGGTAGTCATTGAATCATTATCCTATTAGTAATTTGGTATCCCAATCGGTTAAGTTTAATCTATGTTTTCATATTAATTCAATTTAGTTCTTCAATTATTTAAAAGGATTTAATTTGTTCATTTTTGTTAAGTTAGGGTTAAAACCGTGTCCTTATAGTACACATGTCAAGCCATGAAATTTTTAATTTTTTCTTAATTTTTTTAGTTTTTTAATTTTTTTTAAAAATTTTTAAAACTGTCACGTGTCAATTTACATCATATCACGTTACAGCTTACAATCATGACACGTGACAGTGATAATAGTTTTCTATTTAGTCCTCTAACTAAATTTTTGGTTCAATTTAATACCTAATTTTTTAAAATAATCTAATTTCATCATTTCCAATTTTTTTACATTTTTTACCTTTGTAATTTTTTACACATGAAATTTTTTACACTTGTAAAAAATAAAATAATTTGAATATTTAGGTGTAATGATTTGATGTATAAATTCAAAACAATTATTTTAACATGTATATATAAGTTATAATTAAATTTAGTTACTAATTTGGTTTCAAATGGAAAGGACGAGATTGGATCATTTTAAAAAAATTAGGTTACTAAATTGAACTAAAATTTTAAATAGAGGACTAAATTGAAAACAACTATTACCACGGTCACGTGTCATGATTGTAAGCTATCATGTGGCACGATGGTAAACTAACACGTGACAGTTTTTAAATTTTTTGAACAAAAATTAAAATTTAAAAAAAAAAACTATTTTTTTTTAAATTAAAAACAAATTAAAAATTTCATGGCTTGACCTGTGTCTTGTACGAACACGATGTTAACTCTAACGGAGACGACTAAATTAATTTTTTTTAGATAATTAGGATACTAAATTTAACAAACCAAAAGTATGAAGATCAAATTGAAGCTTTTTTGTATTTGAGGATCTCTTTGACCAGAAAATTGTAAAATAAGCTTTTTTTAAATTGGGTCAAGTCATTATGGGGAATGACGACTTTTAAGAGTAAAGTCGTGCTCCCCTAACCGGTTTCTTTATAAAACTGTAACAAAAATAATTAATTGTATTTTTAATATTGAAATAAAAAAGAATAGATAAAATAAAATTACAAACAATAAATATACATCTACTATATAAAACTAAAATATAAAAATTAAATAAAACTTTAATAATTATTAAAATTAAAAATATAGAAATTTGAAAATAATACAATACAAAACTGTTAAAAAAACAGTTAACACTGGAATAGTTATTAAAATTAAAAATATTAAATTAAAAAATATATCTATTATATAAAATTGTAAAAAAAATTTGTATGTATACCGGTCAAAGTATTAACAAAGTAAGTAATATTAGGCATTGTTTATTCAAAAAGACTTGTTTTCAATACTTTCCTCTCTTATTGAAATAAAAAACTACTTAACATTACCAATAAGTTTATTCAACAATTACACGGATATAAGTTCATTAAAAACACATCGAATTCCTCTCGAAATAGATGAATTCAAGGGATGGGTTACTAACGTCCAACACTTATAAAGCTGTCGGTGAAAGGTAGTGTCTGCATCGACTGAGAATTGGGTTGTTGTGAATATGTAACTAGAGAAGCAGGAGGACGATCATGCAGATCAAGTGGAAGCTCTGGTAATGGCGCTTCTAGCTCCAGAACTTTTATTACTTGTGCGGCCTTTGGCCTTTCCTTGTCGTTAGGGTTAGTACACCACAACCCCACAATGATCAAGCTTCTCATTTCATCCACATTAAACTCCTTCTTCAATCTCTCATCAACAACATCCATCACATTCCCTTCCACATACTGTTGCCACACCCAGTTCATCAGAGGCACATGAAACTCTCCATCACGGTAAGTCCTCCTTCCACATGCAAGCTCAAGAGCCACAACCCCAAAACTATAAATGTCTGATTCCTTGCTAGCCCTACCTCCGTTCATGTATTCTGGGGCAAGGTACCCGTAAGTCCCCACCACCCCAGTCCTCTGAGTCTTCAACCTTGGATCCACTAACTTTGCCGTCCCAAAATCTCCAAGCTTGGTGCTAAAATCTGTGTCCAACAACACATTCGCCGACTTAATATCCCTGTGAAGAACACTCTGCTCCGCATCCTCATGAAGATAACGAAGTCCCAAAGCCACGCCCAACGCTACCTTGTACCTAATGTCCCAGGTCAGAGTTTTCTTGTCGCCAAAGAGATGAGTGTCGAGGCTTCCATTAGGCATGTACTCAAAAACCAACAGAAACTCTCCTTGCTCGTGGCACCACCCTACGAACTGCACCAAGTTTCTGTGTATAAGACGGCTTATAACCCTAACCTCATTGATGAAAACACTCTCTGAATTTGCGAAGTTGGCGAAAATCCTTTTCACAGCAACAACCCTTCCCAAATCACTCAGAACCCCTTTGTAAACCTGTCCCGAGCCTCCTCTTCCAAGCTTTCTATCATCTGCGAATCCGTTGGTGGCTGCAAGTAGTTCTTTGTAATCAAATCTTCTTGGTATAGTTGCCCTATCCAAATCAAACTTAACCGAGTTAGCTCCGACTTCACCGTCATTACTCTTATCAACCTTATCCCTTCTTTTCTTCGTGATCATTGCCCAAACTGCAACACTCGCAGCGACGACCACCAAGACCGCTGAAGAAGTCGCCACAGCAATCACCCAAACTTTTCGTTTCCCGTTCCCGTCCCCACCGGAGGAATTATCCGTAGCATCGGAATTCAACGTTGAACTAAAGTCCCAGGAGTAAATAACGTTGTGTTCAGTGAATTCGCCTGTTGAAGCAGAGAACCCGACATCCACCCACTCGGGTAGAATTTCCATGAGGTCAATCTGGTAAGAAAGTGAAGAATTGGAGTGTGAAGTTGGCGTTCCGTTGAAGGACCAAGCCACAAAGAGTGTCTTGTTGGAAGCAGTGTAGGTTATCAAAACGTTACATTTCTTTCCAAGGTTTTTGTCAACGTCAAGCTTGGCAGAAGCCACGGATTTGAGAGAGTTGTCGTCTATGCCAACGTGCTGCATTGGAGGGTCAATGGTGCCATTAAATGTGTCAAACTCAACCGCGAGGACGTGGCTATGGAGAATAAAGGTATTGGAAGTGGTGTTGAATAGGGCAAAAGTGCCACCCCCTGAGTTGGGAGGAATCGGGTAGCCATGAGGGGCCATGTAGAAGGCGAAACCGTCAGCATAGGTGCCGTTTTTGGCTCTGTCGATGGAGAAAGTGAAGCGCGTGGTGAAGTCTGTGAGAACATTGGATGATTGATCCCACAAGTGCATCGGTTTTGCATACAAAGCTCTTCCAACGCGGAAAAGATAGTCCACGATGTTGAGTTCTACGCTGCCGTTGCTGGCTTTGCCATCACCTATGTATGCCATGTTTTGTTCACTCTCAGGATCGTTGAAGTTTGTTATGTTGAAATTTAGTGATTCCACAGTTTTAAGAAAAGGTGGATGAAGAACCAGCAGAAAAACAAAAGTTGTCACCATCTCTAGCAACCTCATTCTCAGTGGCTGTTCTTTTTTTCATATAAATTTTGAATGGCCTGAGACAAGGGGAAGAACAGTGTTGTAGATGTTGGTGAATGGAGCTTGTTGTTGAAATATGTATGGATACTAATTATATATGATAAATAATTTTCCATTCGTAACATTCAGACTCGACCTTACTTAAATAAAATATCCAAACTCAATCAGAGCAGTGTAATTACATGTTGTAATCACTTCTTCCTTAGTTTTTTTTTTTTCTTTTTTTTATAACAGTTAAATGCTACTATTTTTTTTTTCCGTCCTTTATCTTGAAATGTCAATTGAATAGTATCGAATATATTCTTTAAATATAAAATTTGTCTCATTTTTCTACTTAGACAAGTCAGACCATTAAAAAGGTAGTGGGTTAGTTTTATCGGCAATAATGACTTATCTAAACATGGTCATGATTTTTTCTTGATTTTTGCGGTCATGAGTTTTGGTTTAATGTTCTTACTTAATGTCTTCAATAATATTTTTACACAATCGATGTAGACATGGAAATATCTTAGTTAGAATATCATAGACCTTAATGATGTCTCACTTTACAAAAATAATATAAATCATTCACATGATATTTATTTATTATAATTGAACCAAAGTCTTCATTCACATGATAGACCCACTAAACAAATTTCTTTGACGGAAAGTGTTAATCCACGAAGGAACCCATAAGAAAGATACTTTCACCTAGAACATTATTAGTAGAGATATTTGCATTGACTTCTACGATTTTACTTTTAGTCTATAATTTTTTAAGTTGTGAAATAAAGTGTCACTAATTGATAACATCTTTTTAAATTGAATGTCTAATAAATTATAAAATTTTGGTTTTCAAGTTCTCAAAAAAAAAAAAAGAAATATTTTTTTTTTATTATATATAATATATTATATATATATATATATATATATATATATATATATATATATATATATATATTAATTTTTCAAAGTGATGTTAAATTATCTTATTTCAGTATCGACCCATAATTTTTTTATTAGATGATTATGTCTCATTTCAGTATTCAAATTATAATTTTGTTTAATACATATTATTCTTTGACATGTATTTCAATTTTATAAATATAGGAAGTAAAACTAAGAATTATGGCATATATTACCAAAGGTTTTAATATATTAATTAGGTAGTCAATTTGAAGAAAAAAAAATGAATGAGTATTTAAAATAAAAATTTTTCTTGTGCTACATATTTGAAACTTATTTATGTTTATATAGGTTCTTTTAGCATTTGAGAAAATTCACTAATAAGATTCAACAATGATGAATTATGAACAAACTCATAAGAAACTACAACATCATTTATAATCTAATACTTAAGAAAATGAATTTGTTGTTTTTCTTTTTCGCATAATTCTTGTCTTACCCAATGTGAAATTTAAGTTCATATTCAAAATCTTAATATAACTAGGAGATGGTGGCTTTTAATATGAACACAAATCTAATAATACACACACTAAACATTCGCTTAAATCCGTATTTTGATCTTAAGAGTTTGATGCAGACTTAGATGCGAACTTATGAAATTTTAAGAAGAATCATATTATAGTATAGAATGTTAAGTGTCATATAATTACAGTATAAAATATTATGAGTCTTGAAAATTTGTAAGAATTTAAAAAATATGAGAGATATAAAGAGTTATGATACATATAAAAGATATGCAATGAGAGAAATTTGTTATTTTATGTTATTCATATATTTTCTTTCACCCTAAAATAAATATATATATATATATATATATATATATATATATATATATATATATATATATATATATATATCAAAATGTAACAAAATATCAAGTGAATGACTTTATGTGATTTTTTGTGAGAATAAAGTCATAAAATTATTTATTATTATTTATTCAAAAATTTTACCTTTTCAAATACAGATTTATATGGGATGGGACTTAAATGAGTGTGAATTTAAGCGAATACTTATAAATGGGAATGTATATTTAACTATAAATGTTAACTAATTCTTTTGACATTGATTCACAAATTACTATCAAAAAAAAAATTGAAAATTGAAAATACATTGCTTATGTACAATTTTAATGTATTCTCGAGACACATTAATTATTCTCGGGACACAAATTAATGTATCCTTTTCTACAAAGAATTTTTAATAATGGTTAAAATCATTTACCTATTATTCTCGAGACACATTAACTAAATCATTATATATAGAGAGAAAATATAATTTATGTGAAGTTTTTATCAGTGGATCTATTGATTGTTTTAAAATCTATATATCAACCTTTTGTATAACTATGAATTTTATGAGATTAGTTGAACCAATATATAATATGGAATATTTTTATTGTTAGATGCACTTAACTAAAAGATTATGATTTAACACCACATATCATATATCTTTCAATCATATATCTTTCAATCAAATCAATTGTTTATGGTTGAATAAATAATTTTCTCAATTTGTATACACCTAATCTAACAGTTTATTATGTCCCATATACATAAGTGGTGTGTATAATTTCTTAAAAGAGTTATGAGATAGAATATTCTCCCTAATTTTATATAAATTCTCCAAGGCATCTCACTCAAATTTCTTTGGTGCAAATAACATCATTATGGAGTGTCACTTTCTACATTTTTTTTCTATTTTACCTTTTGAATTTTTTTTCTTTATCTCATTTCCTTCCATGTCCACCCGTCAACCATCACAGCCTAAAAGAAAAGGTTTAGACGCAAGTGATAAATACAAACATGAGAAAATGATGATGTAAAGATGACATATACCACTTTTGTTAAAAATTAAAAAAATATATACTTAAGATAATATAAGATATTTACATGATAAGTTATTTTTATATATATGTGGTTTATTTATCGATTAATTTTATAATTGTTGTATTAATTTGGATACCATAATCACATATCATTGCATATAATTGAGAGACAATAATTTATTATAACAATTATTCTGTGATGGGTAAAGATTTTTACAAATTTCACATATGCTTTGTGTTTTGTGGTTTATACTTTATACTTCAAGTCATCAAATTTGTTTTTTTCTCAATCAAATCAAATCTTAGAGGGTGAGGGTTTGAAAATAAAAAACACATTAAAATATTTTCATGACAATGATTCGAGGTTAATCCTTATTCCATCTTCCACATTAGTTTTAGATTTGGTATAAGAGTCTCATTGAATAACTTTGCCTTGTTTTGAATATGTTGTGTCATTGTTATCCATTTGGATCATTTATTTGTGTTTTTCATGTTATGTTTGATGTTGAACATAATATTATCGGATATTAGATGTGTCGTCATTGATGAGGTGACACTATTAGGAGTTGTTATGGGTACAAAAGATCTAGAATCATCGACACTACAACCCTTCGAGACTTTGTCAGAATCGCTTTAAGTAGTCTAAGATTTGTTTTGTGTACCCATGTAGTGTCAAAAGCTACCACCTCTTTATGCCAATTGATACCATTTTTTTTTTTCGTGGGTGTGCTGATTATCATTTAGGTTGGAGATGAATTAAAAATGTTAAAAATGCACATTTTATTTTGTTAAAATAATGAGGAATATATAATTTTGTTTTATATCCATATTTTAGCGTCAACTATTCTAGTGTGATGGTCAAGTAGTGCATTTTGTTTGAGTTATTGTATGAGTTTATCAAGAATTGACATATGATTGTTTATTTTGAATCTATTTGATAAAAAACTTTATTAGCTAAAACTGGAGAACATTAAGGATTGACATATTTGATAAGAGAATTCTATCAGATAAAAATTATAGAAATTTGTTCTATAACTTTTTATATGTACTATCAGTCATTTTTGTATCGTTTTGGTACGTAATATATCCTTTTGTTGTTAATATAAATTATATGTTGTATATTTAATTTATGTAATGAATATTATTATTTATTAGGATTGCAATATAAATAATGTTGATGTAAATATTTATTTTAAATGTTTGAAATGTTTGGAAGGTCGATATAATAAATTAGAGAGTAGTCATAATATTTCTAACTTCTGATTGATATTTATAATAACATAATAAACATTAATTGTAATTATTTATGTGTGATGTGATGAACTTTTACACATAGTAATTTATTTTATTACATTATTTTATAATAACATAACAAACAATATTAAATTATATTTCTTAAATTGTCCATCGGAATTGAGAAAAACAATATGGTCTAATAGTTTTATCGTTTGGTTATATGAGTTTAATTGAGTAAGACTTTAGCCCATAGACAAATTTTATGTCACTAGATTTATTCATTAAGACAAGTTAGCATCCGTAACATCTAATAGTTTTATCTTTTGGTTATATGAGTCTAATTGAGTAGGGGCTTTTTTTGTATTTCGGGGTTCTTTTGACCAAAAATTTGTAAAATAGGGTTTGTTGAATTTTTTTTTCAAAATTGGGTTAAGTTGTCATGGGGGAGGACGACATTAAAGGTGAAGTCGTCCTCCACCAAACTGGTTTCTTTTTTTTTTTTCAAACAACAAAGTCGTCGTAATAGGGGACGATTTCTGTTGATGTGAACAGTGAAGTCATCGTCATAGAGGACGACTTCACTTTTTTAGTTTTTTTTTAACGTTTAGTTTTATAATAATAAAAATGTTAAAATACTCCATTGGTCCAAATTTTTGTTCAAAAATCTCAATTAGGTCCTAAGATTTTTTTTAGTCTCAATTAGGTCCATATTTTTTAAAATGCATAACAATTAGGTTCATTCCGTTAGTATGGCGGTAACGGTGTTAAGGATGCGCCACGTGTCAGGTCCTCATTTTTTTAATTTTTTTTTGAAAATTATTCATGCCACGTGTCATGTCAATATTGTGCCACATGTCAAGTCAGTAAGGTGACACGTGTCAAGTCATTTTCTGAATCTCAATTTGGTCCATATATTTGTTATTTTGATTACATTTCAGTCCATTTATTTTAAAATTTTAAATATATTTATTTTAACATTTTACAAAATTGTTTTAAAATTTTATATTTAAATTTATAAAATTGTTATTTTTAAACCAACTCTAACATACATTTGTATATAAATTATTTAAAACAATTTTGTAACAAGTTAAAATAAATATTTTAAAATTTTAAAACAAAATATAAGTAAAGTTTAATGTAAAATAAAAATTTAAATAAACTTAATATTATTAAAATGTTTAATAAAAATATCATTATAAAATTTATATAAAAGTTAAATTTGGTCGAAAGATGATGAAATTGAAAATTAAAAAATAATGGACTGAAATATAATCAAAATAACAAATATATGGACCAAATTGAGAATCAGACAATGACTTGACACATGTCACCTTACTGACTTGACACGTGGCACAATATTGACGTGACACGTGGCATGAATACTTTAAAAAAAAATTCAAAAAATAAAAATTCAAAAATTCAAAAAAAAATGAGGAGCTGACACATGACACATCCTTAACACCGTTACCACCCTACTAACGAAATGGACCTAATTATTACGCATTTTCAAAAATATAGACCTAATTGAGACTAAAAAAAACTTTAGGACCTAATTGAGATTTTTGAACAAAAACATGGACTAGTGGAATATTTCAACCTAATAAAAGTTACATAATAAAAATTAACTAGAAAATTGGATAAAGCAATAAATTACTAACGATAGGGACAGTTGCCCCTATGACTGTCTCATTAATTTCTACTAACTTAATAGTTGTATTTTAATTTTTAATCAATGTTAAAATATATTAATGTTTATTTTTATTTTTATTCCAATTTATTTATTTATTTTTACCAGTTATTGTTCTAATGAAAAAAAAAAACTAAAAGTGAAGTCGTCATCTATGACGATGACTTCATTGTTCAAATCAACAGAAATCGGCCTCCAATACGACGACTTTGTTTTTTTTTTTAAAAAAAAAAGAAACTGGCTGGGTAGAGGACAACTTCACCTTTAATGTTGTCTTTCACCCTGACGACATGACCCTATTTTGCAAAAAAATATTTCCACGAACCTTTTTTAACAAATTCGAGTTGAAATCGACCCCAAATACAAAAAAGCCATTGATTAGGACTTTAGTCCAAGGGCAAGTTTGATGTCTGTAGATTCATTCATTAAGACATGTTCGCATCGGTAAAACATAATAGTTTATCATTTGGTAATATAAGTTTAATTGGGTAAGACTTTAGCCCACAAGCATGTTGTCACTAGGTTCATTCATTAAGATGTGTGTTTGCTTCGGTAAAACATAATAGTTTTATCATTTGGTTATAAGAGTCTAATTGAGTAAGTCTTTAGTCCACATACAAGTTTTATGTCACTAGATTCAATCATTGGAACATTTGTTTACATAAGTAAAATATAATAGTTTTATCATTTGATTATATGAGTCTAATTAAGTAAGACTCTAGCCCACACACAAGTTTTATGTCACTAGATTCATTCATTAAGACATGTTTGCATCGGTAAAACATAATAGTTTTATTGTTTGGTTATATAAGTCTAATTAAGTAAGACTTTAGCTCACAAGCAAGATTTATATCACTAGATTCATTTATTAAAACGTGTTTGCATCGGTAAAATTTCATCACCCTTATAAATGATTACTCACATTATTTTTATCTTTACTTCCTCATTCTAAGGATGAAACTTATGATGTCTTAAAGTTTTTAAGGCTGAAGTAGAGTTATAGTGCAAAAAACAACTTAAGATTGTGAGATTGGATAAAGGTGTGGAGTATTATGGTAGATACACAATGAGTGGACAAACACTTAGTCCATTTGCGAAATTTCTTCAAGAACAAGGGATTGTTGCCTCATACATTATGCTTGGTTCTTTGGATCATAAATGTGTGACAAAAAGAAGAAATTGAACTTTAATAGATATGGTGAGGAGCATAAGAAGTCATGCAAAGCTTCCTAAATTCTTATGGAGAAAGAAAAGATAGAAAAAGAAGAGAAAGAAAAGAGAGTAAAGAAAGTAACAGAAAAAAAGGAGAACAAAAAGAGAGAAAAAGAAAAGGAAAGAAGAGAACATCATGATTTGTCATTGAATAGGAAGCATTAACTTGCTTCTTTTTGTTTTGTTTGCCTAGTGAAGATTTGTTTATCAAGGAACTATGACATCAAAAATGGAAGGAAGAAAGGATAACAGAAAAGGAAGACACAAGTTTGGAACTTAATGAACCTGTGTTTGACATGTTAGTTTGTTTGTTAATTACGTTGGGTAATAATAGTCATTCTTTTAGTTTGGATACAAGCCAGGAATATATGTACATGAGTTAGCTTGTTTGTTCATCCCCAACAAACCTATAGATAATCAAAGTTATACCTATAATCTAGTTTTTTATTTGCACAATATTCTTTTTGTTTTTCGTTGAGCATAACATCTTTACTTGAGATTGTTTGATGTGTGATGCGGATGTGGCGTCTCCAACTCTAGTTCTTATCAAAGATGACAATCTTTGTGGTGAATCTTCATTAATTTATCAATATGCTAGATTGTGAAGTCTCCATCTTTGACTTATCTTTGACTTATGTTTATCAATGTGCGTTCTTATTTGATTTATCTTTTTGTCTTTTGAGGATTCAAATTAAAAAATGGTTGTATTTTTTTTCTATATAGGATCGCATCTCAAAATCATATATAAATAGGATTAATCAAGTATAATATTCTAAACATATTGTCAATTAATACAAAAATGAATTTAATATGTCTATCTAATCAATGACGGATTATAAGAGGTGCAGGCGGGGGCCATGTCCCCCTCTAATATTTTTGAAATTTTTTAGTTATGTATTTTATTTAAAAAAAAATTAAACTATGTATTTTATTTTAAAATGTTTTAAATTATGTATTATATATATTGAAAATGTTGAAAAATCATGAAAATTTAATTGAATATATTTTTATTTATTTTATAAAGTATAATATTTAATATTAATAAATAATAAAACATAAATTAAATATAATAAAGAATTAACAAATAAAAAAATATTAAAATATTTTTTTTTATTTTTTTCCAATTATTTTTTAATTTTTTATATATTGTAGTGATTTCTCACACTCATTTGTGTGTGTTTTTCTTTTGTTTATGAAAAAAAAAAATTAGACACAAACTCGTTATTTTTGCTCTTATCTCTCTCTTTACTCGTGTTTCTTTCGTTTGTTTATGAAAAAAAAAATAGACACAAACTCATTATTTTTGTTCTCATCGCTCTCCTTTATTCTCTTCCATTATCAAAGAAAAAAAGGTAAGTGTATTGTCTCACTTGAAGAAATATAAGTCTTTGGTTTATTCATTGTTTCTAATATAGAAGAAAAAAGTAATGTATTATATGTTTTTTCATAACCGATTTTTAATTGTAACTTGATTATCATATATTTTGTTTTTAATAATTACGTATTTTAATTTTTATTAGTTTATGATAAATTATTTTTCAGTCTTAAGTTTATATATATATATATATATATATATATATATATATATATATATTAAAATGAAATGAAGGATGAATTTATTGTAGACAATTTTAGCTATGATTCAATTACTTTTAGTTTTGTTTTAATTATTGATGAAAGATCTTAAGAAACTTAACTATTCGTTAAGGATCTTAAGAAATTAGGAACAATCATTTAAATACTTATATATTTTATGTATGTGTGTGAATTCTTTTATAGTTACAATTATACTCATGTTTTTATTGTATTAATAATACAAATTTTGAATGTATTATTTTGGCTCCTCCAAAGATATAGATCAAGATCCGCCATTGTATCTAATATTCAAAAAGCGAGAAGTAATGATCATATAAAATTCTTTTTGCTTAATTATAATAGAAACTCATATAATAAGTTTAAAAGTTTATGATTTTTTAAAAAAATCTTTGTATTTATTGTTATTAACGTTGGAGTCAAATCAAAATTATACAAAGAAATGTATTTCAAATTGGACACTTCATCTATCATCTATACATGTTGTACGAATGTTTGTGTGTGAGTGTTACATAGGTGAGAGACCATGTCATAATAAGAAATCTCCAACAATCTCATCCACTCCCGACAATCCACGTTTGCATACACTTCACCGTGCTACAAAGCGTAATGAAGAGGAAGAAGGTTCACAGTAAAACAATTAGGTGAACTAATAGAGCAAAGAATCAGCAAAAGAGTGGTTGCAATTGCATTTATTCCACAACTACTTCTTCAAGGAAACCTGTTCTTTTATGGTCTCTATCATTCTCTAAACCACACATATTTAAATTTTCAAAATAAAATAAAATAATTAATAATATTTAATTGCGCATTGATCCGGATTTAGGAAATGATTCAACAACAATCTCTGAATAATTTATTTGGTTTGAAACGTTATTGACTAAATTAAATGATTCCAAGTAGTATATACTATCACTATATTAAATATAGGATCTTCAACATACTCTATAGTATAATAAGGCTAAGTATTTTTATTGTGAAAGTCACAAAATTTGACATATGCAGTTCCACTTTCATTATCATGAAGACTTACGCAATATAAGAAGGAAAAAATTGAAAGTTTGAAAGGTACAAAGAACTAGTGGAAACATATATAATGAATCATCAATTTATCAAAGCAATGAAAACAAGTGGAATAATGGTAATAATAAATCAAATAATATATAAAACAAAATAAGGTGAATTTGAAACACATCCTATTTAGGCAGTAAATCAAGTCCAACAAATGCACGTTTATTGCCTAGTCATATAATTTATCAAAGTTTGGTTTGGAATTGAAATTATAAACTTTACAAGCAGGTATAATTTGGAATTTAAATCATAAACACCATATGCTATTACAATTAAAATTTGATTTCAAATTCAAAATTCATTAGCGAGTACATTCAAATGAGATTTCATTTCAAATTGAAATTGGTTCCTAGCTATTATAATTGAAAATAAACTTTCATTTAACTTTGATTTGGAATGGAATTTCGTTACAATCTATAATAATTGAAAAAATATTTTAATTCGTCTTTGGAATTAATTAGTAGGTGTTGTATTGAAAGTGGAATTCAAATTGGATTTCGAATTGAAATTCGTTACGGTTATAATAGGAATTGCATTATTTGAAATTGGGACGTGAGTTTCAAACTATTTGCAGGTGTTATAAATTGAAAGTGTTATACAAAAAATTGGACTTGTAATTGAAGTTCCATTTGGATTAAATGCAATTTGATTTCAAATTGATGCATTGGACTTGTAACTGAAATTTCGTCTACATTCAAATTTGATTTGGAATCAAGCAGGTCCTCAAATTTGAATTGGTATTCATTGAAGTAGAAAATTTAGTTCGGCTAAATAAATATAACATATACAAAAAAAAATTGCAAATTTCAATAGAATAAATGTTACATTTATCATTATTTTTAGGATTAGATACTGTTTTAATTATAATTTATATATTTGTTGCTTTTATACACTTTAATTTTTTTATCAATTAAATCTCATTTTATGTTAAATTTTAAATTGATTCAGTCTAGTCATTATTAGAGATGTCAAAAATATCCGTACCCGTGGGTATCCGCTGATAAAACCTGCAATGGGTAAAATATGGATATTAAAAATGGATACCCGCTACCCGTGGGTACGGGTATTTTTGATACCCGCATATTAACGGGGCGGGTACGAATATCATAGTATCCGTACCCGTGGATACCCGTACCCGCTAAACTTTAATTTACAAAAGTATCCTTATATATATATATATATATATATATATATATATATATATATATATATATAAGTAAAAGACATTTTATCCTAATTTTTTATAAGCTGCACATCTTGTCTTCTGTCTTCATTCTTCCAAGTATTGGTACGTTGTCTTCTTTCAAGTACATCCCTTGACATTTTTCTCTCTTCCCCTTCTTTGAAATTAGGCATATACATCAAACCATATATAGATAATGACGTTTATGGTATGCTTGTTGTTAAATGATGGAATCAAAATAAGAATACTTGACACGTGACAATTGAGGTTTATTATTTGATTATTTTTCAGGAATCAATCGGAGAAAGTGAGCTTGTTGATCAAAACACTAATTAAAGAATTTCTATTGTGTTGAACGTCATTTTATATTTATTTTTATAATTATTTGGACTTGTATGAACTTGAGTTAGTTTGAAATTTATTTAAAATTTATGACAGTGATGTATTTTATTTTATTTTATTTGAATTTACGATTAAATATTTATTTTTTAAATAATTTTGTAAATACCCGCAGGTAACCGGAGATATCCGCGGGTATAAAAAAAATAGACGGGTACCCGCATAACGAATACCCGACGGATATGGGTACATGGCGAATATTTATCCAGCGGGTAGGGTACGGGAGAACTACTATCCCGTATCCTATTCACCCCGTTGACATCCTAGTCATTATGTTACATAAACGATGTTAATGTTATTTTTGTAAATGTTATGTGTCACTTTGTAATATTATTATTTTTTATTTTTTGTTCTTCTTTGTTTTTTTAAGTTTGTTTTTTGTCATGTGTCACAAACGAGACAATATTAGTGTGAAGTCTCAATATCTTTTATTCAATCTGGTTCATATATTTATTTTCTGACACAATCAAATCTTTCTTTTTTTTAAATCAAGTAATGTTGTCCCTCTACAAAATATATTTGAATTCAATTTACTTACCAATAAAATACAAAACTTGTTCTATTTTATAAAAAGTTGCAAAATAATATTATTTATTTTATAAAATTTGATCTAAGTAGACAATCTAAGTTAAAAGATGTAAAATATATTAATAATTTAGTTCCTTCTAGCTCTAAACATGGTGGTATGCCTTGAGGTTTCACTCCATGGTGCTAGTTCAAGCCCTTTCTATGATGGTTAGCGATGGATGTTTGGGTTTCTTCCATGGTTCATCTCCCAAGTGTGGTACTCAAGGTTTTTTAAAGTTTTTTTCATGTGGCTTAAGTATCAATATAGTTGTTCAACCGTAAAAGCCAAATTTGAATTATGATCTAGCCGCCTTTTAGCGAGCACTTAGCGATAGTTCTGAGGCTCAAACTGTGATTCTTCGATTCTTTCAAGAAGTGCTTCAATTCACAAAAATAAATCAAATTTCCATATATTTGATTCTTTATACCTCATTCTGTAATTTCTAAGCAAGAGAGGATTGATTTACTTAAAATCAAATCAATCATCTCCAAATGATATAAGAGGATAAAGTGATTGAAGAAAAACAATTTAGGACTAGGATAACAACTTTCAATGTAGACTTGTTTTTGTTTTTTGGTATATCGAAACATTATGGTACTTTGATGTAATTATTTTGTTATGTTGATCGATTAATGAAATAAAATGTTTGTTAATTTTGTTGTAGTGTCATTTTTTATATATTTTAAATTATAATTATTAAATATAGATTTTATTAAATTATAAATATATAAATATATATGTGGATAATAATAAATAATAAAATATTTGAATTATTAATTAATAATAGTTACAGTTATAAATTGTGGTGTTTTTAAGTGTTGTTGTTTTCGTCAGATTTGATTTCTAATTAAAAAAAATTAGGACAATTTTAATTGCATGTTATTCTCGTTAGATTTGATTTCTAATTAAAAAATACGGTAGTTTTAATTGTCATAATTTATCGTAAAAAATCATCACTTTATGACTTTATGTAATGCAATAAACGGTGGTTGTTGGGACGGTTTGCTGAAACCATCACACTATCGACGTATGACGGTTAAACTGCTACATTATACAAAAATAATATACTTTGTGGTAGTAAGATGTATGGCGGTTAAACCACCACTTTATAAAAAAGCGTATTTAGTTACCTTAATAGATTTTGTTACCCAAAAACTGATAATCAGTTATTATATCATAAGATATATAACTGATATTGGTGGACAGTGATGGATGAATTTAAGAATGCAACTCACATGCTTACTTAAGTGTCCTAGAGGATTGCCTTAGGCGAGAGGTCTTTGCTTTCACTGTTTGAGTAATTAGCTCTAGTTCAAGGAAGCATATGTTTTATTTCAGCAAGCTTTTGATTTTCAATTAGGTGAAAATCTTCTCCTTTTTTCTTGTGAAAAATGAACAAACAGTAAAAAGTAGTAAAAGGTGAATTTAAATAGAAAACTAAAAGAAAGACATAATAAAATAAATATAAATTTATAAATATAGGTCAAAAATAGGATCAAAATCTGTTATTATTTGACACTTGTCGAAATATTTTTTTAGTCCACAAAGAAATTTTAGAAAATGTAGGTATTTTTAGAATGAGATTTTATAGTTAACAAATCTTTTTTTTTTTTTCAAACACCGGGTAATCACAAAATTTAATGCAGGAAGTATGATAATTCCATCAACAGTTTGGAAGACAATTTTTTTAAAATGACTAGTCATTACAACGCTTAGCACATTAATTTCTGTTCATGTAGCACAAAATGTGTTTCTATCGGTTCATGTTTACGTACTTTTAATTCAGTTTTGTATGGGGTGTTAAGAAAAACATGGGGTGAAAAGGATATTTCTACAGAATGATTCTGTATGTTTATAATTGCTAAAAATCACTTTAGTACTGCTTTGTTATTACAAATACAACCTCTAGTATATATTAAAGTAGATTCTTGTTATTACTATAATACAATCTTATAAGTATAC
>Ga0214542_1008198_pt1 | contig 17485 bp, 9 predicted proteins | sample CNSS1metaG_FD_160096 | JGI IMG/M metagenome (GOLD analysis project Ga0214542, IMG submission 160096) | Root nodule microbial communities from cowpea collected in UCLA plant growth center, Los Angeles, California, USA - CNSS1 | ecosystem: Host-associated > Plants > Roots > Nodule | place: USA... | reverse complement strand
TCTTGACGTCAAGCTTGATCAACCAAGGCTCTAGATACCACATGATGAGTCCATCTTCAAGAGTAAGGAAGCCAAGGAGAAGCCATGCGAAATTGATGAAGCTTCCATGGAGAAGGATGAAGGTGCGTAAGCTAGAAGAGGAGAGGAGAAGTGTGCAACAATGGTGTTTGGAGAAGCTCTCAAGTGAGGTTGGTCCAACACTCAAGGAAGGGGGCTAGAGGAAACCAAGAAGGAGAACTCTAGCTTAAGTTGATTCACAAAAAGAGAGGAGTCTGGAGTCATCTCAATAGAGTTTCTCTACTATATTCATGAATGAAAATACAAGGGTCCTAAGCTCTCTATTTATAGTAGAAAAGGAGAGCCAAGTGGTCTAGAAAAATGGAGGGAAAAAGGATCTAGAATGTGATATTTGGAGCCAAAAAGAGAGCATGAGGCAAGTGTGACTTGCCACCTAAGCAAGTCACAAGGGACTTGCTTCTAGGCGCATAAGAGAAGCTTGGTGACCAAGCTTGGAGCAAGAAGGATCTAGATCCTCTCACAAATGCGCTCCCTCTCTTTGTTGGGCCAATTTCAAGCCCAACTCTTCTTTGGTCCAATTATTTTCAAAGTCCAAAAACCCTCCAAGGCCCAATACATGGCCCAACAAAAACCCTATTCTACAAAGCCCAAAATACAAAGCCCAAAAATAAACCCTATTCTAATATTTACAAACAAAGAGTTTTAGGCTAGGTCTTCACATCTTCCTTGGCCCATGTAAAATTTATCTTGGGCCTTGTATGTGCATTGGAGGCTCATTCCTCTTGTATCCTCCTAGTCATTACTCTTGTGGTGGGTCCCTTTGTTAGAGGCATCTCATCAAACAAGAGGAAGAAAGGACAATGCAAATATTAGATGTATTGAAAAGAAGGCAAAAGTAGAAGCTAAAAATAGCACATGAGAAGGAAACACTTATAAAAAATGAATCAAAGGAAGAAAGAGAAAAAGAAGAGAAAGAAAAGAGAGAAAAAAAGAAAGAAAAGTGAAGAGAAAGAAGAAGGAGAGAGAAAAGAGAAAGAAGAGAAAAAAAAGAAAAAAAAAGAAGAGACGAGAAAAAAAAAGGAGGAAGAAAAGAGAGAAAAAAAAAGAAAGAAAGAAGAGAGCATTATGAATTGTCAATGAAAAAAAAAGTACTAACTTTTCTCTTATTGTTTTATTGCCTAGGGAAGAATTATTCGTCAAACATCAATGCATCAACAATGGGAAGAAGAAAGGCTACTTAGGGAATACTTGTTCATCAAGCAACAATTGGATCAACAATGGGAAGGAAAAATGATGATAAAAAAGGAGGGCACAAGCTTAGAAATATATGCTCATGAATTGGCTTGTTTACCCATTCCTCACAAACCTATGGGTGATCAAAGTCATACCTATAGTTTGGTTGTTTGTTTGTGCAATATTCCTTTATTTTTCTTTGAGCATTGCATTTTTAATTTAAATTTTTTTTATGCTTTGTGCAAGTGGGTATTTGACGCCTCTAAAATCCTTGATAATAAGAGATTGGCCTCTTCCAAGATCCAAAACTCATTTTAGTATAATTTCTATAATTTTTTTATTATTTTAGATTTGTGTCTTTGATTTATGTTTGTGTTTGTGCATAGGACCTTCTATAATTTGGGTCAAATTCTCTCCAAACAGGGAAGAATGATAAGGAATCTTCGAGGTGAGAGGTGTAACACCCCAAATTTAGGATGTCACGAGAAGCTATCATCGCTCTTTTTATTTAAAAGTAAAACGATTATATCACAAAAAAGCACTTAAAAACACCTTATAATTTAAATGTAAATAGGTAGTCCAAAACATCCATTGAGAATAGTAATATAAAAAAAAATAAAGTTCCAATTAAATACTTGAAACAAAAGAAATTTTCACAGTCTTCACTGTTTGGTTGAAATCAACTAAAGAAACAATAAACTCCTGAGTCCATTCCATTCTCTCTACAATCTACTTCGTGTCAGAAATATCTGCATTACCATCTGCTCCCGTATAACGCACATGTTATACGATCATCACACATGCAACAAACACACAAACAAACAAATAGTGGTAAGCTAACCGTAAACAATGATATTCATAAAAGACATTCATAAATAAAACTTGTCCAATAATACTCAATGTCGTATTCAATTAACACGGAAACTTTGTGATCACAATTCATCCTTGGTTTGAACACACAAACCCTAAAGCCAAACAATCATACTAAACCAACATAGCATCACATTCATCTAAAATCTTCATTAAATTTCACCAAGAGCTTTCAAGCAAGGCAAAACACTCTCAACATCCAACACATGAGAATTTCATATTGCCAACACAATACTCACTATCACATCATGCATGGTAAATAAAATTCCATAGCATAAACCCATCAACTTTTCAAATAATACATTCATACAACGTATCCAACGAGTGACATTCATTCAAAGACAGTATAACATCACACACAAGTAATTATCCTCAAACCACAACTTAAACTATATAACCATGCAACCCATACAAACCAAGAAAAACCACCAATCACACAACCCATTTATTGACGTCACTCTCCCACCATGAATCACAACCTTGCACACCTTCATGCCTCAAAATCCTCACTTACATCTCTCTCTCTCTTCGAAAATAACTAATTGTAATAATTTTTATCCAATCCAACTTAACAACACATTATGCAAACGATTTGGGATTTTAGAAATAAAATTGCAACTTGTGTAAAACTCCAAATATTATGTATTTCTATTCAAATTAAAGATGATTGAATCATAAATCAAATGCCACAATAACCAACTTAATTGAATAACAATAGAGAAAGTTATGCACCAAACAAGCAACAAAGGTCAATGCTGTCAACAACCAAACTACAAGGACCTTGCGATATAAACTGCTTTCTTACAGAGCTCTGATTCAAGATCTGACCGGTTAAAGTCAAGAACTATGTGTTACGGATCAACTGTTAAAATTTCAGCTCAATCCAAAGGTTAACGAAATAGTAACCTTCATTTTACGAAAAGTGTGTAGTGTAAGAAAATGGGTGGCGCCACACCATGTGCTTTTAAGATGAAAAGTTTGCCATTGGCGTGAAAATAAAAGAAAACATGCACCATGGATAAAAGGAAAAGAGAAGTCCTATAGAATGGAAAGAAAAGAAAGAAAACAAATTAATCCAATCAAGAACCCAGAAAGAAAATATACTGCACCACAATGCAATAATCGTAACACACTTTTTTTTCAAATATCTCTTCACATTAAGTGAAACCCAATGCACAAAGCCAAAAGGAAGAATGGAAAGACCATGCACACATAAAACCATGCAACAGAAAATGCATGGCAAGGTTTTCAAAAGCTTTCATTACTAAGCAAAGATAGAAAAAGGAAACATGGTCAGCTTCATTCATCAACAACAAGAAAACCAAGAGAAGAAAGCAAGGTTGGCTTCCCGTACCTGGATTGCTTCTTTCCCTCTCTCGTAGCCTTCAACTCTCAATTTCTCTACTCTTGTTTCTCTCCCTCTCCTCCTTCCAAAACCCTAACTTTTAACCTATATACCCCTCTCACTCCAAATCTTTTCTATTAATATCCTTTGTTTTAAATTTAATTTTTCTTGACTATTATCATATTTTAAATCACAATTCAAAAGATAGAGGAAAAAAAATAAAATATAGAAATTATATAATGCAGCATAAATGATATATATATATATATATATATATATATATATATATATTTGATAACACTGCACGTAATTTCATTAACGCACCTTTGCATAATTGAAAAAGATTCATGTGTTGTGGGCCCCACTCCTTAAAGGAGAAAAATTGAATTTAAAACCAACATACAAGCAAAATTCGGCCAACCAAATTCGAATCTGAAACCTCACACACAACAATAGCTTGAGCTAACCACTAGGCTAAACACTTTCACATTATATAACATGCATTATAAGTATTAAAACACTTATGCTCCACAAACCATAATTCCTTAAATCACTTAAATAATTATTATAAATACCACAATAACTTAAATCACTCAAATAATAATTATTTCCTATTACATAACTTAATAACCTAATTAAATTAAAGAAATCAACAATATTAATCAACCCATTAATTTTTTTCTATGCGTTTCCCTTTAGTCTAATTTTCCCGGGTCTTACAAGATGAATTTGAGGACAATTTCTCATTAGCAAAGAGGCTATGATAGATGATTATCTCCTAAACTTCAAGTGATACAAATTTTAGGACAAATTCTCTTCAAGAAGAAGGGTATGATAGAGGACTATCTCACAAATATTTATAAGAAGAACATTTGCAATTCAAGGATTTAGGACAAAGTCGAAGATCAAAGCATATATCCTTGAAGCTTATAATGTGCCATGAAGGAGGAAACTTAAAGAACATGAAGATCATGAGCACATTTGAAAAAAAAGTTTTTAAAAAATAAATTTTCTATGTTTTTGGGCTTTGGACTTTCTTCTAGAAATTAATTTGTGTTTTTATGTTTTTGCGCTTTTTGCTTTCTTTTAGAGTTTCTAGGTTTTATTAAACTTATGTGTTTATATATATAGGTATCAAGAACTAATGTAGACACTTTTAGTCATATATTGAATTTTATTTCATTAAAGAGAGGATTCTCTTTGTTCTTGGCTTGGGCCTCAAGTTCTTATCAAAAATTAACATCTTTGTTGCAAATCTTCACTTGACTTACCAATTTGCTAGATTATGACGTCCTCCATACCTATCTTATTTTGTGTTCTTCTATGATTTATTTTTGTTGTCCCTATAGAAGATTCAAATTTAGAAATGATTGTACTATTTCTTGAATAGGATCATATAAAAATATACTAGCAAAAGATAGTAAGGAACAAAGAAACACTCAATATTGGTACAAAAAGCTAAGAAAATAAGGGAAATAATGGCTCATCAAACTCCTTCACACTTAGCCTTTTGCACTCTTGGACAAAACCACAAAGCAAAGCAAGGACAAATTGAGAGACATTAAAGAGACACAACACAAATATATGGAACACATCCAACACACACAAAGTCAAATAAGCAAGATATTTATGAACATCATACAAGTAATTCAAAACATATCAGGAAGATCAACCAACTCAAGAGGTGAATTGAAAAGTAATAAAACATCACAAGATATGCACAATATCACATAAACATTTAGGCTACTGTTTACTCTCAAAGAGTCGATGAAAAACAACCACCACATAGACTTGACAAGACTTTTGAAAGTTGTAATGGGGCTAAGGACAAGGTGTGAAATGTATGGACAAGTAGCTAAGACACTAGAGAAAATAGAGAAGTTGTTAAGTATTTATTTTGTCATAGTTTTAGTAGTTAACTGAATCTTTGTTAGATTTTATTTTAGTTAATTAGCTAATTTTATGGTAGAAAAGATTTCAATGTTGTCTATTGCATGTCTACAATCCAAGCAATTAAAATTAATGATCACTCAAGTCTGAAACTAATCTCTAAAGTGACATGTAAAGGAATCACGCTAATTACATGCAAATTATTGAATGAGTTTATAAACACTATAAATACTATGTTAGTTCTAAGAAGATGAATTGACATTGATATGTTTTTGCATATAGGGATGTGGTGCATTAGTATTGTTTGACGACACAGATACTTTCACTAGGAAGAAGAATTCATTTCCAAATGCTAACTTTCTTAGGGGTTTTGATGTGATAGATAACATGAAATTATATTTGGAGAACATTTTAGCCATTGATGTGAAAGAGGTTTACGGAGTAAGTACTTGCTATATTTTATCTTGTTAAGTTAAGATTCATAGATATATTGCATAATTTAATAACATGCATTAAAAGAAAGTATAATTTTCTAAGATAAGTTAAAATTATATATCTCAACTTCTTTAACCAAGATGGGAAGTACCATTATGCAAAAAAGATTCAACCACAACAAGTTTAGCCGAATCCAACTCAGACTTCCCAGCTCCTTTTTTCCATCTTGATGGCTTCATCAGTGCTTTCGCCAAGAAAATTTTCAATGTCGGAGAACCAATTTGTTAGCTAAAACTTGCATCAAACGTATATAGAACTGATATACAAAATTGGCTTGTTGAAAATGAATGATAAAGTATCAATCTCGATGAACATTTCTTGATTTATACATATGTTAATGGTTCAGGTGGTCATTCAGTAGGACTAGTGAGGTGTTGTTTCTTCATAAAGAGGATTTATAATGAGATCATTGTTGATGAGGAATTTGCAGAAGAAAGGCAACAAGAGTGTCCCTTCTGTGTTTTGTAACAAATAAATTATCCTCTCAATTTAATTATATTATGTGGATATAAACTTAGTATATTTGCTTTTGTAATAATAGTAATATGCATTTTTGTTTATTGTCTGTGAAGTGTTGATTGTTATGTATAAATGAAAAGGAAATCTACCTAGAACATAACATAATAATCAATCTTTATTGATTTTGAAAAACGTTGTGACAGTCAAAAGTGATGATACAAGAAAAACTAGAGGAATCTGAGACAAATTTGAAAAAAAAAAACTAAAACTATGTAGGAGTCAAAGTAACTCAGGCATTGTAGTTTGAATCAATCTAATTAGATAGATCAAGATAGAAAAAAATATATAATATACTTATGTGCTGAAATATCGTATTCATGTTTTATACGTTTCCTTTTTCTTTATATTCACTTTTGTAACTTGTAAGAGTTTTGAATAGTGTCAAAAAGTGTTTTTGCAAATACCAATGTTATTTGAAATACTTAAGTCACAAAATAGAAACACACACAAAAGTCACTAGCATTACCAGGTTTTGTAACCCTAGGAAGTAACGGGGTCTGTAATCCTAGGCAGTAACGGGGTTTTGTATACCCCCGGTAAATTGAACTAGTTTCAGGGGTTGCTGACAACCCCTAGTAATCCTTTAGCCACGCTGGTTCTTCTAGGGGAAGGAGGAACCCTGGGTAAAACCATTAGTGGGGGTTAAAACCCCTAGAAACACAAAAAATAACACCAACTAAAAATAATAATTTGTGTAGTGGTAATTGCAGTTGGAAACAGTTAATTGGGACTACATAATTTAAATGATGAACATGAAAAACACGACAAATTAAAAACTCGAAGGAATTTGATAAATCTTTAGGGATTTTACTCCTTACAAAATTCTAATAATAACAAACCAAACAAAATTTCAAAACAAAGCATATAACATAAACTTTAAATACTTTAGGTTTTTTATATTTTATTTCATGAGACAAAAAATAAGATAAAAGAAGAAATACAAACCAGAACCTTGCTCTAGTACCAAAAGATATGATCATATCCAAAAATAGTGTACAATCACTTTTGAATTTGAATCCAATAGAGGCACAACAAAAATAAATTAGAGAAGAATGCAAAATAAGACAAGGATGAGGGATGCCACAATCTAGCATATTGATAAGTCAAGTGAAGATTCACCACAAAGATGTTAATCCTTGATAAGAATTAGGTTATTAATCCAAGAACTAAGATAATCCTTTCTTAAAGAATGCAAATGCTTATAATATGACATAAAAATTAGTTTTTGGTACTGTAAGACCCGGAAAAATTAATTAATTAAATAATTAATTAATTAATAAATGCGGGTAGAAGGTGTCTTTATGGTATTTATTGTTGTTTAATGTGGTGTGGAAAAGTGCTAGCTCATGTGGTTGAGAGTACTTTGATTGTGTGAGAGGACTTGGGTTTGAGTCCTATGTATGCCAATTATGTGTCGTTGTTTTATGATTTATTTTAATAATATGTAAGAGTGTGGAATTTCAAATGTAAACTTGTGATGATTGTTTGTCACCAAATGTGATTTGGCATAGTGGTTGTGCTTTAGCCTTATGAGTGGAAGGTCACGGGTTCAAACCTTGGTGGGCAAAGAATAAGCTTTTTTTTGCTAACTATTAGTTGTGGTATGAATGTGAAGGGGTAAAGAAAACCTAGCAGAAGGATAACCATTGAATAGCCATTAAGCCCACACTTAAGTCCAAATCGTTTTTTTTGCTTTAACCTACATTGAGCCACTTATAAAAGGCGAAATTGAAGAGAAAATAGGGTTTCTGCAGTTTGGTAATTTTTCCTATAGAGAGGAGAACGAAATTTTAGAGAGTGAGAGGTGAATTTGGGTGTTTGAGAGGTTGATTTGGAAGAGGTCTGAAGCAAAACCGTGGTGAGCAAAAGAACATCAAATTCTACCAACTTTAATCTAATAATCCATGTTGTTGTGCGTATTGTATGGTTTTGGTGAAAATATGTGCTGAAATTCGTGATGCATATGATGGAAATTGGGGGTGGTGAAATTGGTACTGTTGTGTGTTGAATTTTGGACTAAATGCATGAGAAAAATGGTATATACTGTATATACGGGAATTGAATGGAATTTGGAAATTTGGGGATTTTAGGGAGTCTATATTATGCCAATGTGATGTTGCAAATTGTGTAAATTGTTTTGGTATGCTCGAATTCTATTTGGTGTGTTTTGTGGTGCGAATTGGACTAGGTTGGAGTGAATCGAGTGCGTGATCAGTGAGGGAATCTGCATTTCTCGCTCAGGCGAGCTTGGCTCGCCTAGGCGACCCAATCTCGCCTAGGCGAGATTAGTAGAGACGCGTACCCTATTGCCATACGAGCTTCTCGCTCAGGCGAAGAGGATAGGTTTTGAGCGACATAGGTTCTCGCTCAAGCGAGTAAGGGTCGCCTAAGCGAGATAGTGAGGGAGTTGCGCGTGTTGAGCGTGACTTCTCATCCAAGCGAGGGTTTTTATGGGTTTTGAGCGAACCGGGGTCTCGCCTAGGCGAGATGGCCTCGCCTAAGCGAGATGTCATGGCCATATGTGATACTTTGTTGCCTGTTTAGCCCAGGCGAGTTTGGAAGGGGTGTCTAGGCGAGAGATGATCTCGCCTAAGCGAGCTAACGTGGTGTGATCATTGTTTTAAGCTCGCTCAAGCGAATTGGTTTAGCCTAGGCGAGGCTGCGGGCTTAGCTTGGGCGAGAGGTCCCTAGCCTAAGCGAGTTTATGTGAATTATTGTGTTTTTATGTGCTTGTGAGTGTGTTTTTGATGTTTATACCAAGGTAGGGTTGTATATGCATGTGTGTGGTGCTTGGGCTTGAAGGACTAAGTCCAATAGGGGTTTGGGATGTGCTCGGTGGTTGGACACATGATGGGCATGGAACTGGTTGAGTTCCCGTCGGCTACTAATGGGCGAGGAATCCTTAGTATGGTGATTGCATGTGTCGGGCGCACGATGGGCAAGGAACTATGATGTTCCCGTAGGCTACTATTGGGCGAGGAGTCCATAGTAGTGTGATTGCGTGCGTGTCAGGGTCCAAGTTATGAGACTTGGATGTTTATACTACAGGCGAGGAGTCTGTAGGGCAGGACTATGAGCAGGATAGGCTCATAGGGTTGGACCACGAATGAGATAGTTTCGTGGGAGCACAGAAAAGTCCCAAGACCTAGTTCATGCATATGACTCATGAAGGACTATAAGGTCATGGTTGGGGTGATTTGGAAATTATGAGTTTGTACTTATGTTGTTTTGGGTTGGGAAGCATGTTTATTTCACATATATCTGTTTATGTTTTATTGTGCATAGCTCACCCTATCTCTGTGTGTGTGTGGCAATGATCAGATATCTTGTTATTCGGGAGCAGATGATGTGACAGGTGGGCCAGGAGATGCATAGACTCGGAGTGAGGGCTAGCGTGGGATATTTTGTATATACATATAGTATATGTTTATGATTTTGTTTTGAGAACCTCATGTAAACTTGGCGGGAGCCATTGCTTTTAATTCAGTTTTAAATTTCCCGTGTTTTGGGAAATGGTTTATATTAAATGCAGACTTTATTGTAATTCGGTTTTTATTTATTTATTATCAGTAATATTCCTTAGGGATGTTACAGGTACCTTTATATATAAACACATAAGTTTAAGAACACCTACAAACCCTAAAGAAAGCCCAAACCCAAAAACATAATTACATAAACTAACTTCGAAAAGAAAGCCCAAGCTCCAAAAACATAAAAATATAAACCAATTTCTGAAAGCCCAAAGCCAAAAAATATATAAACATAAACTAATTTTCCCAATAACTATTCTTCAAATGTGTTTTCCTAATTTTACTAATTTAACTTTCATCCTTCACGGAATATGATAAGCCTTAAGAAGATATTTTTTTTTTCTTTGACCTTGTCATAGATCTTTTGAATTGCCAATGTTCTCCCTCAAGTTCTTCTTATATATGTCCAAGAGATGGTCCTTTATCATGCCCTCCTTGATGAAGAGAATTTGTCCTCAAATTTGTACCAATTGAAGTTCAGAAGATAGTCCTATATTATACCCTCTTTCTTAAAGAGAATTTGTCCTTAAATTCATACCTCTTTAAGATTCGTTATCAAGGGAGTTGTTCAACTATAGGTAAAATCAGGGGTGAGATTGGCTTTGGTTGCTAATGTGAGTTTTACACAATAGTTGATTATGTATCTCTCCCCTCTGATTGGTGGCCCACGGGAAGAGCTTTGAAAGTTCCATGATATTTCATGGTTAGGCTCTCCCCCCTCATTTGGTAAAGGTTATGGTGGAGACAGTACATTATGTTGATTCTGCAGTTCCTATACCAACATCAGAAGTTGGTATAGTATCGAAAGCATTGCAAACTTTCATCGCCTGGCCCAAATATCTTATGAGGATGACACTATATTACACTTCGGTTTGTGTCTACACTAATATTGTTACATATGTAGTATTTAGTTTTGTTGTTTTATGTGTAGCAACATGAAACAAAGTTGCAAGTTACCACTAGCCACATTAAGGGAGGTTTGTGCATCCATTTGTACAAAACCAGTGGAAATTCCATGGGATGCCATTATTTCTGGTAGACAAAGTGAGCTTCGATTATACATATATGATTCTGATTTGAAGGAGATCTTAGCAGGCATTCGAGAGTTAAATATATATATTGTGCGGTTATGGATGATGTAAGTTAACATTTAATCATTTTTTTGTTACCTTGTACACATCTATGTTACTAATGTATATATTTAGGTACTTCATGGTTTGTGCTTGGAAAATAGGAACGATGACACGTTTGGGTTTATAGACCCTCAAGTTAGGCAACCAGTCGATAATTCCCCTATAGAAAAGATGAATGTACAACAATGTGATAAGTGACTAGTTTACTTGTAATTTCATATCATTTTGACACTTATCTTGTATAAATTTAATCAATCATCATACTTCATCTGCCTAAATGCAGTGACAACTAGCTTACATCTAATAATTTTTTTGAATGCTTGGTAGATACCAGACATGGGTCCACAACTTTAGTTGGTTTAAAGATTCTTGTTAACTAATGCAAGGAGTCATTTAGCTAGGGGTGAGACATCACACTTGGTATGATAACCTTAGGTTCTAATACTATAGGCATGGAGTTAAAATTACATTTAAGAGTACTTTCAGGAACACTAAGGTAAAGAACACAATTTATAGAGAATTAAGGGTAGTGCAATTGACTAAAAGAAGCTAAGTTCAATCGCAACGCCTTAATCAACATCACTTATCTTTATTAATATTCAAACTTGTTTACAAAAACTGTCAAACATCTATCACTGTTTCATTATAATCTTGAATAGATTATATATTACTGTTTTACCAAATCAAATATTTGTGGATACGACCTTATTGTGCTACACTCTATCCAATGCACTTGTTGGATAAATTTATACCCATAGGGGTAAACACAATGCCATACTGGATCAAAATAAAAGAATTTACATTGCTTCATATATATCTAAGTAAGTCTTTCTTTATTTATTAAGTTATATTTTTTTTGCAATTTTAAATATGTTTGAACTAATTTTGAGTGCAGTTGCCATTGGCAACAACTAATTATATCAATATCAGATCGTACTACTGCATGGTTTTGCTCCTTGCATAAAAAGCCCCCTAAACACTTAAAAAATATACTAGATACGTAAATCTATTTTAAAAATTCCTACTTCTTCATTGACCTTGAACATACAATGTCATGGTTTCTAACATTAAATGTTATTATTTTAGTGCTTTTAGTACAAAAAACATATTGACTTGTAGATCAAGTGCCACAACTCAACAAGTCATATGGTGGTTCCTCAAGGTATTTATAATACTCTATCATTTGTTACTTTTTGTATGATCCTATAATTCCTCTAAATAGGTTTACTAAGTAGTGCAGTAAACAAATTGGTGACTGTGAGTGCGACTATTACATTATGCAATGGATGACAACCATTATGGAAACCGATTATGAAAGTGTTTGGGATGAGTTATAATATGATATATCCCATTACTAAACATATAAAGTAATTCATTCTCATATGTACTAATTTTTACTTCACTTTACTTTTGCAGAATTTTGTTGACAAACATCCAATGGATTCAAAAGCACTATCCTATGTCAAAAAATGTGGGCAAAATATCTTCTTTCTAGATATAAGAAATTAAAGTAGTTGATAGTTAGATTTAGTTTAGTAGTTTTATATCTTTAAGAACTTTATTGACAAATTAGATACTTATTATTCAAAAGCCTTTTATATGTTATATTATTATACTTGATTGAACTAGTCATTTGAACTTCTAATAGTAAAACGAAAATGTAAATAACTTATTTAAAAAAAAAACTTTAATGGCGGTTATTACACTAACCGTCATTATATTTGCTTCTCCAATTCCAAATTTATTAATTTGAGGAATATAATGACAGTTAACCACCCAACCTTCGTCATATGTTAATTTAGTTTTTATTTAATTCATTTGTTTAACAACGGTGTTCATAAATCGTCATGGTTTGAGAATTTAACGACGGTTTATCATGCTTTTCATCAAACTTTTAACAACATCATATTCAACAACGGTGCAAAATTTGTAGTAAAAAGGCTCGTTTGACCATTATGAAGAGTCTTTTCTACAATAGTGTCACATTACACTAGAGTCGTACCAAGTTGACACCATTTCAATTAAAATTTAAAAGAAAAAATTACAACACACTAAAGTCATATCAAGTTGGTACGATTTATTCACAATAAGTCATATCACAGTTTTTTTGACATCTTTTTGGTTGGCTCTGTGAATGTTAAAAATGTTGATATAATTTCAGTATCTAGTTATATAATACACTAACTTGGCCTTTAATATTAACTTTAAGTTAACGTGGTTACTAATATTAACTATCAAAATTTTAGTTGAGAAAAAATAATCTCTAAAAATTTGTTTCCTTAGTAACCAATTCAAATGCAAATTTATGTGAAATCATTAAAAACAGTGATATGGTATAAATGCATATCTTTTCGGTTGGCTTTCCGAAAGTTGAAAAGGTTGCCATAATTGCATTATCTAGTTATAGGATATTCTAAGTTGGTCTTCAATAATATTTTCCGTAGACTTTAACTTAATCTTTGAAGTATTTCTAAGCTTCTAACATGTTTTTTCACGTGCTCATGAATCCTAAAATTCATTTTTCAGTTTAAATACAAAAGTTACATAAGGAAGTAATATATGTGTTGGAGATTAGTTTGGTTAATTATTTTTTTTATGTACCTATCAAAAGCAAGATGTTTTATGTTTATACAGAGTGATGATAGAATCTATTTTACTCACCAAAACAAAACTTTTAGATTAATTATTTTTAATTGATAATTTTTAAAAAGATAATTATTAAGTTGAGGATAATTCGTCTCATAATATTACATAAATTCAAGAAATAGATCAATAATACATGAAATAAATAAGCCTTTAGCTTATTGTGTGGGCACCTTATCGACCATTAAAGCTTTGATATAATCCTTCGTTTCTCCGTCTGAATTTGTATAATTATCTTGTTCTTTGTAAAGCACATCCATCACTCGTGCAAGGTTGAGAACACGCATGAGAAACTTCATTGGTACTTGAGTAGGATTAAGGCATTCTTTATTAATATCCTTCCAAGCACTCTCCACCAACTTATGCAATTCTTTATGTGCATTTTGCCTTGAGCTATTATATTGTTTCATATAGCAATCGATGTTTGAGACAACGTGTCCTCTTTCATGCTCAAACTGCATAAATATTGAATAACAAATTTAACACGAATGCAACTAATGAAATATAAAGAAATTGGGAATTAAGGTTAGAGAGATAAGGCTAATTTAGATTATATAAGTGGGTGCAAACCTCATCTTACAAATCAGTTTTGTATGAATGAGTTAGGCTTAAAGTTCATGAGCCTTCCTAACATGGTATTAGAGTCATTGTTAGAGCATATTCTAACAAGGTATGTTGAGCATATAGTTACACCTGCTATCAGGCCACTACTAGACCACTCATTAATATCAAGTCTCACACTTAAAAGATGTTTATATCTGAGCAAGAGGAGGTGTGTTGGAAGTTCCACAAAGTCAATTTAGAGTATACAAGTGAATGCAAAACTCAGGTTTTGTAGAAATGAGTTTGGCTTAAAATCCATTTCTTAACACCAATAAACTTTTCTTCACTTTTCAATTCCTAATACTTTCTTTTTCCCAATATTATTATCTAAAACACTATATTTCATTATTTAAAATGCTATATTAAAAAATTTTTAAGACCAAAAATAAAATAAGTTATTGGAGCCAAAAAATGATTTCTTCTAAGGAAACAAAATCTGATAATTAATGTGAGACCAAAGCACATTTAAGAAAAAAATATTATTTAATCATGTTCTCCTACTTATAGAAATCAGTGAACCTCTATATGTTTAATTAAAGGTTTTCCATCCAGGTTTTGAAACAAAATGTGTTGAGTTACATAAGTTAGTAACATTGCGTATATGAGTAAGAACAATTTATTTTTTAAGGATCAAATATATTTAGTTATTGAAATTTGACGCGAAATTGAAATTCGTGTCTGTTCAAAATTTTGACACATTTTTATTCTCAAAACTTTAAAAATAAATTAATATAGTTTTTTAATCCAATTAATAAATTGTTTTTATGTGTGGAACATGTTTTTTAGTTGATATTAAAATCAGAACATATTGAATTGTGTAAACAACACAAATGCTATCATGAAACATGTTTGACACGTAAAAGAAGTTTAATGTAATTGGGTTAAAAGGACTATATTCATTCACCATCAAAGTTTGAGAACTAAAATGTATCAAAGTTTTAGACAAAAACAAATTCTAATTTTGTGTCAACGTTCAAGGACTAAAAACATAATCAACTCATCATTTAAACATACTTTTTGCGAGATTCCCATAAAAATGTTTAACCCTACACCAGTGCAGAAAGGGCTTTCTGCCCCGGTTATTTTCGACATTTTGCCTCGGGTCTGGAACCGAGGCATATTGGGGCGAGGCCAAAAGGTATATCTTTTGGCCTCGGTTATCACCCGAGGCCATAGACCCAGTTTTTTGCCTCGGTCTTGATAAGAACCGAGGCATATTCCTTTACTCGTCAGTTCCACAAGCTGGTCCATAATCAAATCTGATTCTCTGCAAATTGGAAGTTCTGAAGGAGTTCGTTCTGAAGGAGTTTGTCTCCCATCTCGTTATTCAAAAAAATGCAGATGAACCTGTCCAAACAATACCAACAGTACCTATCAGAAGCTAGGGTTCAGGTGGAGGTTCACCAAAAATGGCAGAGGCGGGATGTCCAGCGCTCACGCTGCCGAACCAGTTCGGTGAGGAGTGGTGGTGGATGCCAGAGGCTGTGAGTGGCAACGAGCGCAGCTTGCCGGTGATAGAAAAGTGCGGCGGCTCAGGGGCAAATCAAAACCCCTATTCGACGAGGTTTTGGCGCGGACGCTGTGGGTTGCGCAAGGCACCAGGTGGAGGAGCTGTGTCATCGTCGACCCCGTGTCCGCAACATCGCTCGCACAAGGCACCAGGTGGAGGAGCTCCTCGGTGGCGCCTGACTTGCTGAGGAGGACGAAGGGGCGGAATTTCGAACAGAGGCGCTGCTGGCGCGGGGACTTGAACAGAGGCTGTGACGCGGGGAGGAAGAAGGGTTCGCGAATTTTGAACCCTAAATAAACCCTATGGCTTCGGTTGTTAGAGGAACCAAAGCCATTGACCCCCTTTTGGCATCGGGTCTTCTTGGACCGAGGCCTATACCCTGACTTCCAGCCACTTTTTGGCTTCGGGTCCTACTGGACCGAGGCCTATACTCCTCTTTGGCACCGGTTTTGAGTGAACCGGGGCCTATACCCTCTTTGGCTTCGGGTATTTGGAGAACCGAGGCCTAAAACTTGGCTCTAATTGCAAAAATGCCACCGCGCCATTATATGCTTCGGTTCCTGGCCAACCGAAGCATATAAGGCGAGGTAAAATGGACATTTTGCACTAGTGCTATGCACTCATTTTTCAGTGAATCAATATAACGCGCCGAATAGAAATGGCAATGGGTGTTTAGCTATACCTCAGGTCCAACAATGTCATTCATGAGCCTACAAATAACTGAAGCAGCTTCAATAATTTTTGGGTGACTCGTTGCCCATATGAGGACCTCCTCTGTTGTGTCTTCCATGCCCAAGAAAGATACACTTGTCATCAAAGCATAAGCGCTTGTCACAGTTGCAATTTCCATATACTCTTCTACTGTTGGTGTGTGGTTGCAATGAAACCATCTTGACTCACTAAGGTATGCTTGGGCTAATCTTTTCATCTATAATTAGCGGTACAAAATTATGATAAGAAGTTTGTGTGGTACTTTTTGTTGCTTACAATAATATTATGCTACATTATTAGCTAGGGATCAAAATATTGGTTACCCAATTTATACAGCATTACAAGAAAAATCAAAATTTTCCATTATCAAAATTCATAAAAAACACTCAAAATGTGTGGGTAGTAATTACTGTACGATTTTCATGAAAGGTCAAATTAAGTAACATGATTTATATAGAGAGATAATGCACCATTTTGTTTAGTAACGTTGGTAATATAAGAGAAACATATTCTTATAAACCTTTTAATTATACATAATGAAAGACTCGTTTTTTCAAGTCTTCCGTCCATTCAAAACTATCACTATAAGAAAATGTTGTATTGATGATCAATTTTAGTGACTAAAAGTTATTAGTTACTAAGATGACTAATTTTAGATACCAATTAACAAAATAAAAAAATATTAGTCACTAAAATAGTCCCTAGTGTGAATAAAAAATTATAATTTGTCACTAAATTGATTATAAATTAAATAGAGATTAATTTAGAAACCAACTCTTTCGGTAGCAAAAAGCTTAGTAACTAATGATTAGTGACCAATTTCCTTTGGCAACTAAAATCTTGGTAGCTAAATTATAAAAACAAATTTAGAGACCAATTATAATTTTTCATTCATAGTGACTAATTTAGGAACCAATGATTATTTATTTTATAAATTGGTATCGAAATTAGTCATTATAATAAATAACAACTTTTAACTACTAAA
>Ga0214542_1008195_pt1 | contig 17487 bp, 11 predicted proteins | sample CNSS1metaG_FD_160096 | JGI IMG/M metagenome (GOLD analysis project Ga0214542, IMG submission 160096) | Root nodule microbial communities from cowpea collected in UCLA plant growth center, Los Angeles, California, USA - CNSS1 | ecosystem: Host-associated > Plants > Roots > Nodule | place: USA... | reverse complement strand
TTCAAAAATAATATATACAAAATGGAAAATGAAACAAAAACGAGTTAGAAACTTACCTTGGAGGAATGGCAGTACTACAATTGCCGGAAAAAAATTGAGAAGTGGTCGCAGGTGGCCGGAGGTGGTCAACGGTGGCAGTGGGAGCAGCGGAGGGAGAGCGCGCTTGCGAGAGAGACCGCGAGAGAGAGAGAGAGAGAGCGACGCGAAATGGAGGGGGCTCGCGCGTGGTGGTTACACTGGCCAGAGGTGGTCGCAGGTGGCCGGAGATGGTCAACAGTGGTCGGAGGGTGTGGTGGCAGTGGGTGAACGGAGAGAGAGAGAGAGCACGCGAGAGAGAGAGAGCGCGAGAGAGAGAGAGAGCACACGAGAGAGAGAGAGCGCGCGAGAGAGAGACACAAAATGGTGGCCGGAGGAGGAGGTCGCGTGGTGGTTGCACTGGCCGAAAGGTGTGGTGCAGCGGAGAGAGGCAGCAGAGAGAGAGAGAGAGAGTTGCAGAGGCTGGCGCGGGGAGGAAGAAGAGGGTTCGCGATTTTCGAACCCTAAATAAACCCTATGGCTTCGGTTGTTAGAAGAACCGAAGCCATTGACCCCTTTTGGCACCGGTTCTCGTATGACCGAGGCCTATATCCTGACTTCCAGCCACTTTTTGGCTTCGGGTCCTGATGGACCGAGGCCTAAACACCTCTTTGGCACCGGTTTTGAGAGAACCGCGGCCTATACCCCTCTTTGGCTTCGGGTCTTTGGAGAACCGAGGCCTAAAACTTGGCTGTAATTGCAAAAATGCCACCGCGCCATTATATGCTTCGGTTCCTGGCCAACCGAGGCATATAAGGCGAGGTAAAATAGGAATTCTGCACTAGTGGTGATGCATCTAATGTAGGTATTGGTGTTGTTTTGGTGCAAGAAGGTCATCCAATTGCTTATTTTAGTGAGAAGTTAAATGGAGTTATCCTAAACTATCCTACTTGTGATAAGGAATTGTATACATTAGTGAGAGCATTGAAAACTTGGCAACATTATCTCTTGCCAAAGGAATTTGTAATCCATAATGATCATGAGTCCTTAAAGTACTTAAAAGGCCAAGGAAAGTTACATGAAAGACATGCAAAATGGGTTTTTAGAACAATTTCCTTATGTCATAAAACATAAAAAGGGAAAATCAAACATTGTTGCTGATGCTTTGTCTAGAAAGTATGCATTACTCTCTACTCTTGAAACTAGAATTTTTGGACTTGAGCCTTTGAAGGAAATGTATTTGCATGATTCAGAATTTTTTGAGATATATGCTAATTGTGGAAAAGTGTCTCAAAATGGATACTTTAGACGTAAGGGCTACTTGTTCAAAGAGAAAAGATTATGTGTGCCTAAGTGTTCCATAAGGGATTTGTTGGTAAAAGAAGCCATTTAAAGTGGGTTGATGGGAAATTTTGGAATCCAAAAGACTTTAGAAACATTGCATGAGAATTTGTACTGGTCTAATATGAAACGAGATGTGCATAAACATTGTCAACAATGCATTGTTTATAAAATGGCAAAATCAAAAGTGATGCCACATGGTTTATATACTCCCTTACCTGTTCCTGATTTTCCTTGGATTGATATATCTATGAACTTTGTTTTAGGGTTGTTTAGAACTAAGAATGGGAAAGATTCTATCTTTGTGGTTGTTGACAAATTTTCAAAAATGTCACATTTTATACCATGTAAAAAGGTTAATGATGCTTGCCATGTAGCTGACTTGTTTTTTAAGGAAGTTGTGCGGCTCCATGGACTACCTAAGAGCATTGTAAGTGATAGGGACACCAAGTTCCTAAGTCATTTTTGGAGAACGTTATGGGGTAAGTTGGATATTAAATTACTTTTCTCTACTACTTGTCATCCACAAACCGATGGACAAACTGAGGTAGTGAATAGAACTTTAGGTACTTTGCTTAGGACTATTTTAAAGAAAAATCTTAAATCTTGGGAAGAACATTTGCCTCATGTAGAGTTTACATAGGGTTGTCCGTAGCACAACTAATTGTTCACCATTTGAAATTGTGTATGGATTTAATCCTCTGACACCACTTGACTTATTACATATGCCTAATATTTTTGAATTTAAGCATAAAGATATACATGCTAAGGCTGAAATGTGAAGAAGTTGCATGAGCGAGTGAAAGCTCAAATTGGAAAGAAAATTGAAAGTTATGCCAAGCAAGCCAACAAAAGGCAAAAAGAAAGTTATTTTTGAACCTGGTGATTGGGTTTGGGTACACATGAGAAAAGAAAGGTTCCTTGAACAAAGGAAGTCTAAACTTCAAGCTAGAGGAGATTGAGCATTCCAAGTCCTAGAAAGGATCGATGATAATGGATAATGCTGTCATTGACGCGATCAAATTAATATTATTAAACTATAGCAACTTCAGTATTGCTAAGATAGTTGTTAAGGAAATAGAAAGGTAAAGTTAACCCTAAGTCGTCTCCCAACGAACACAAAATTGATTTTTAACAAATTAGTTCTTATAAAATCTATACAAAAGAGTTAGTTAAATAAAATAATAAAAATATAGGAGGATTAAGATAAACAAGAAAGAAATAGAAAAGATAAAAAGAGATAAAAACAATAGTAAAGAAAATATATTAATTTCATTGCTTTTTCAAAATAGATTCATCATCTAAAGATTATTGCAATTAATTATTGTGGTAGATTTACAAATTAATCAACATAAAGTCTCAATTAATTTGTTGGCATTCTCACTTTTAGATTATCCACAGTAAATTCAACCAAAGTACAGTCTTAATCAAATTTTACTATGCCTAATCATGTCTATTCTTTTATCTCTTCGCCAAATAAATAGCTTAATTAATCAAAGTAAAGTCTCGATTAATTTTCGTTAGAATAAATACCTTTAATCAAAGTAAAGTCTCAATTATTGATAAAAACTCATTTAATCACATGCAAGTTTCTAAATAAAATCAAAGGAAAGTCTCAATTAAATTAAAAAACCCTTGGACTCATATGATCAACATGCATATAGATTTAAAATCATTAATTTTTATGTGATTCAATAATAAAAGACATAGATGAATGAAAACCTCAACAATAATAAAAGAACAAAGAAATTATTTCATTCTAACCTCAGAATCCATAATGAAATTACAATGGAATCAACCCAAGAAGTTTAGTAATCCATAGAATGCAAAAGTAAAATAAAAATAGAAAGAAGAATAGAGAGAAAAAGGAAACGAAATTAGGCCCCCCTAAGGGCTTCCGAAGTCCCGAGCTTTCTTTCTCTTCTTCCCCTTTGGTCTCTTTATATAGGACTTGGACTGGGCTTTTCTATTGTCAAAATCTCTCAAATATCTTTTAAAATAAAGATAAATATTATTTATCTTTATATTGGTTTTAAAAATATTTGAAGAGATAGTTAGTTTTAAAAATATTTAACAAATATAGTTAGTTAATAATTTATGATATAATTAAATAAATAAATTATTTATAGATATCTCATAAATTATCAGCAAATAATATTTGCATTAATTTTCTAAATAAGCCATTTTCAATCATGTAGTCCAAATTTACTAGGAAATCCAAAAAGATTAATATTTGCACTTAAACCCCTCTTGTTTGATCAATCTTTTACCAGATTTGAACATTTGACCATAGTTTGACTAGTTCTTTGACCATTTGACCTGTTGACTGTCCTATGAGAGGCTGCCACGTGTCAGAGTGCTCTCTCTCCCAAAATTAGGGTTTCTGCCTTTATCCTTGTGTTCGCAAGTGCAATGACGGCTTGGGTGGTTGTTGTGCTCTCCGTGTAGGTGGTGTTTGATGGTGATGGCGACGTTGGTGGCGTCGCACGGGCTCGCAGTGCTCCGGCAAAAAATGGGAAGATGTTTTTGGACCAATCTGATGCGTCCTATTTCGCATTCGAATGCAGGCGCACGAACGAGAATGGAGGTTCAACTACTGTGATGGTTTCCGCAAGGTGACCATCGTTGATGGTGCTGCAGTGGAGGTTCTAGTTCATTCTGCGGGCAACTTGCTCATGGTGGTTCGATGGTTGAACGCAACAGGTGCGATAACGATGAAAGTCTCATGGTGGTGGTGGTGCTTCCATAGTGACCGGTGAACGTGGAGGTTGTTGCGACATAAGGTAAATTTGCGTTAATTGAGTTCAACTTCAGGCGTAGTACAAATCAGGTGGTAGTGGATGTGACTAGGCTGCTAGGGTTTCCAGGAGAAGAAACTAGGGTTGAAGATGATGACGTGGCACACCCTGATTGGTTCACATGCATGTGCAAGGATTAATGACATGTGGAATGTTTTAATTGGACAAATTTAAAAGTTGGGGATTATGCCACGTGGCTTGTTCTGATTGGTCAACTCAATTAGTGGAGGATTGCCATTTGGCATGATCTGATTGAGTGAAGTTTAAGTGGTAGGAGGGGTGTAACTTGTAAGACCCGGGAAAATTAAATAGTTATTTAATTAATTATTTAATTAGGACGGGTAGTTAGAACATTTAAAGCAATAAATGTGAGGGACTATGACGTGGAAAAGTACTAGCTCAAGTGGTTGAGAGTACTTTTATTATGTGTGAGGACTTGGGTTCGAGTCCTATGTGTGTCACTTGGATGTTATTAAATTACGCATTTTTATGTAATTATATATTGAATGAGTGGTGATGATAAATTCCTAAAATTTGTAGGAGTTATCATGAAATCTGGATTGGTTGAATGGTTTGGCCTTGGCTTGGTATGTGCATGAGTGTGGGTTCAAACCTTGTTGAGAACTAAATAGTTTCCTTTTTGCTAAATTTCTTTTGAGCATGAATATGAAAGGATTGGGAAACCTAGCAGATACTGGAGAGGCAATGTGGGGGGCTGAAAATTAATGGGTGATAACCATTGAAATGGCCTTAACCATATTTTTATTTAATAAAATTCGTTTTAGTAAAATAGAGAATAATTAGGGCACATTAAGCTTGGGAGAGAAGAGAGAAGGAGAGGAAAAAATCAGTCTGTGAAAGGTGCAAACAGTTCTGAGAGTGAGAAGGGACAATTCTGGTGCGTGAAGGGGGCCAGCGAGAGAAGAATTAGAGTGGTTCTTTTAGCAAAAGGAAAAGGTGTGCAAGGAGAGTGGGAATCTCAATTTGGAGCGCGAATTTCTGGTAAGTGGAGTTGTTTTCGCGTGCCTTTTATTACATTCATCATAATATACCTTGTAGGATCATAAGAGTATGGATTTTGCCTTGAATGTATCGTTTTGTTGCGTTTTCTGGGTTCTGCCCAGAAATCGCCTGGCGGGCTTGCATGTGCCGCCAGGCGGTTCATCAATTTATGTGTGGTTGTGGCTTCTGCTAACTTAAACCGCCTGGCAGGGATGAATATCCGCCAGGCGGCGTGACAGTGCTTGTAGTGCTTGACTGATTTTGATGTTGTTGGGGTGAAAGTCATTGCAATTTCTGAAATTCAAACGTGCAGACTTTATTGCGTGTGATGTTAATCTGAAAACTGATTAGAATTGCAAGATAGTGGAATTTAGACCCAATCGGGATGGGTCGCTCATGATGATACGTATGAGGGTAGAGGTTAAGAACATGTATGAATTGATTTGCAAACTGAAGTGGAGCCATAATATGTGTATTGTTGTATTTGAGTGCCGTAGACATAGGTTTGGACCTTGGTGATGGCGGAAAAGATCGCAGATAGAGAGAGAAACCTAGTCTTGGACTGGTTCTAGTGCACCGCCCGGCGGTGGTAAGCCTGCCGCCAGGCGGTGACAAGGCACATGGGTTGTCTATAATTCTTGACATTGTAAAATGAAGAGAGGGTTTTAGTTATGTGAGTAATACTGGAAAATCATGGACGAAACAGTAGGAACGATATATTGGTACTAATGTGTGTAGTGAAGGGGAACAAAGGTGGAGGTGAACGTAGCATGATAGAATTGAGAGGACATGCATTGCAAGTAGGGAGTATAACTATTATGAATCAGCTGCAGGGTTGAAATACATCGGCTTATTGATGGAATAAAAAGGAGACAGGGGCTAGTGCGTTATCATGAGATACGGGGTAAGATAGAGATTATCAACTATGAATTTTAGGCCAAAGGAATAGAAGTAGTAAATTTTGGGGTAACGTAGCTTGGGTTGGTATGGTACTGTATAATGACCTCAGTTTGAGATAAATTGGATCATTTGTTAATGATGGAGTAACTTGTTAAATTATAAATTTTATAGAGTGATTGAGAGGGAAGATTCAGAGGTAATAGGTTTACTACGAAAGTGCCAACGAGGCGAAAATGTTGATTAACTTGATTGAGGCATGATTGTGTAGTTTTGCATTGAGTCATGATGATTGAGAAAAGTGAGGCTTGTGATAGTGTGCTGGTCTGGAATCAATTAGGGAGTATGCCAAATCAGTTGCAGACTGCTTCTGGTATGGCGCCTGGCTGTCCACTACAGACCGCCAGGCGATAGCCTTTGTGTGAGAGAGCGCTGTACAGAGGGGCGCCTGGCGGCAAGACGTGCTTCGTCAGGCGGTAGCGGTAAAACAGTGACGCTGGGAGGTCTCTGGCGCTTGGCGGTGAGTGAATACTGCCAGGCGGTCTGGAGCAATTTTCGCCTGGCGGCACATGGGCAGAGCCAGGCGAAAATACTATTGTTCTTTGCTTCCTAGGTGTGTTGTTTTAATTAACAATGATGCTTTGGTTGGATCGGGAGATGCTGTGCCATGAGCGGGTAGGTTCATGGATGGTGGATGACATGTGATGATATGAGCGGGGAGGTTCATATCCAGTTACTCTCACGTGGGGATACGAGCGAGGTAGGTTCGTATGTTCCGTGCTCACGTTGAGAGATGCCACGTGCGGGGAGGTACGGGGCTGGTGAATCACATGTGTTGGACTACGGGCGGGCAGGTCCGTAGAGTAGGACTACGAGCGGAGAGGTTCATAGAGGCAGGACAACGAGCGGGCAGGTTCGTGTGAGCATCATGTTCCCGAGTCCAAGGCTAACCAATTGTATGATTTGAAGACTGATAAGTCTTGGGGTTAAGGTCTTGGCCAAGAAATATATATAAAGAATAAAATGGGTATACGATTTATCTTGTGTTTTATATGCTTGTTATTTTATTTTCTCAGCTCACCCTTTATGTTTGTGTGTGGCGATGATCGTGTAATTCGTTACACGGGAGCAGATGTTGATACAGGTGATGCTGAGGATGTTCAGATCGCGGAGTGAGGGCTAGCATGGGATTAGAGCTAGGGTTTTGCTCATTTGTATTTTATGTTTTAAATACTAATCTTGGAAACTTGTAACCTTTTATGGATTTAGTTATGAGTTTTGGCGCGCTATTTTGATAAATTAAAATTTTTCCGCGTTGGGATTTTTATCGAGATGACTATTAATGTAATTATTTCTTTTAATATTTATTTTTAAGTAATATTCCCTAGGGATGTTACATAACTTAGTAAAAGTTAGGGGTGCAGAACAACTTTTTAGTGGCCCATCTGGAAAGAGAGGATTGTATAGGTAATGTATGGGGTGCAAAAGTGATTTTTCCAGAACTTGCTGATTTTAGACTTATTTAACGGTGGTTTGTAACTTTAATCAATTTATTTTTCCACCTTAAATGAGCTTATTCTTAACTTCAGCTGCATCAACAAACGTTAAAATATCTAAAAATAATTTATGCAGCTAAAAATCACTTTTTAAGACATTTTTATCACACAAGTTCAAATAGCCTAATTATCATAATTGTCAATTAAACCACTCTTTTAGCACACAAATTCAATTATATACCCAGAATTAAACATTAAATGAGGGCAAAAATACACACTCATCAATAATGCTTACAAGATTGATCTACCAGGTGAGTATGGTGTAAGTTCTTCTTTTAATGTTGCTGACTTGACTCCTTTTGATGTAGGAGAATAATTCACAAATCTTAGGATAAATTCTACCCAAGAAGGAGGGAATGATGAGGACATTGAAGTTGATCAAAGTTCAACACAATTAATTGGAGGGCCATGACTAGAGGAATCCCTATAGCAAGTGGTGGCAACAATCCTTGAAGCTACACCTAAAGAGAAGGAATTAAAGGCTAAAACAATTCAAAATGTACTAATTATTGAAGGCCAATAGTGACTTAGACATTTAAAATAAAAATTAAATAATAATGGTTATAATAAATTGCCTATGGCTAGTTTTGAGACATTTTAATTATGCTTGTAATGTTGATAATTCATTTATCTTTTACTTGTTTTCTTTAGTACGTGAGAACTACTTTGTATAAGTAAGTTTGATGTGAATGAAGATACAAATTTAGATGTGAATTTTTCTAAAGTGTGAGATATTCTCTGCTAGGGTTCTTCCTTGAACCATTGGTCTTATCAAGAATCCACTAAAATTCTTATAGCGATCCTTATGGCTTATCAAACGTCAATTGTTTGTGGCGTCTATCCTCTTCCTCACCAATTTTTATGTTCCTTTGTTCATATTTCCGCATTGCTAATTTCCAAGTTTTGTCCAAATTTTCTCATATACATATCTCATGTTTTACTAATCCTTTTTCGGTGATTTATATGTCTAAATTGATTTTCAGAACGCCATCTTTCCTCTCGTTCTAGAATCGTCGCAATCGAAGTTGATTTGGCAAAGATACGAAACAAAGTTAACATTACGTTCTTGGCTTAATTTGTGCATTGGTCCACATCACTTATTTTAAGTAATCAAGTGGCGACATCAACACTTATCTCTTGGGAAGGGTTGGCCTTTGTGCCCCCCTATAGTGGCATTTTCCATTGCTCCATTATCATCTTCTTATGCTTCCATTCTCCTATTGTTTTCCTTCATTTTGATTTAGCTTTGATGTTATAATGTCATATTTGTTTGGTTTCTTCTTTCAAAGCACTCATCTCCTTCTATTAAACCTGTAAAAGTGAACCTTCCCATCGAGATAACATGCTATCTTATTATCAAGTGATGATCTTTTCTAGGTTTTTTTAAAAATATAAACACCATATTTCCCAAAACTAAAATAACTTACATCACATTTCAATCGTTATGAATATAAAAAATTATGTAAATATTAAATCATTATTTAAAATTTTAAAATATTACTATTAATAAAAAATTTACTAAATATTATTTTATATTTTTTTAAAGATTTTTACTAATATTGTCTAAATGTTTTTCAATTATTGGTTGAAATTATCTATAACTATATATAAAGAATTTCTCCTTTTTGAGTACACCATTTATATTCCTATTTTTAACCCTTATAATATAATTGTTGTGAACTAAATGGTAAACTAAAATATAATTTTTGAATTATTTTTATAATGTTAAATATCAGTAGCTTTATTTTTAATAATTTAGCATATTTTGTAATCAAGTTGTAGTTTTCTTGTGATAATAATTTATTATAGAAAACTACCATAGGATCTTAAGATTCATGAGTCTCACACATTCATGTACATAAATCATACTAGGATACTAACCCTTATCCATGAGAGATCCAATGAGAATGCGTTCTTCAATCTCTGTTCTTCAACCCGTATATTGCCACTTCATTGAAATGTAAAACAATTAAAGATCTTTAGGATTTAGGATTCTCACACAATAAAATATAATAGAGCACTAACCTTAATCCATAAGAAATCCTATGAATATGCGTTCTTCAATTTGTATTCTTTCGTGTGCTCTTCAACCACCGTTTCCCAATCTATCTATTTGCCTCTCTTTTTCTCTTTTCACACGTTCTTGATGGGTTACTGTGAAAAGAACCTTATGGCCAAAGACAAAATCACAATCCCTTTTATAAACCAACGTCCATCAAGTTGGTTTTTATTTTATCTTTATTTTATTTTATTATCACTTCTCATAATAATAACCAATAGGTCTTTCAATTTTATTAAACATAATTGGGCCCATCATAATATTTCAAATGAGTCAATAGTAAAATTAATTCGTCAATTAGTTCTAACATTCTCCTACTTGAATCATATGATGTCATAACATTATGTGATTTAATACATAAACATAATGCGCATTAAAAGACCTTACATAAATTGGTTCCATCATTATTCATAATTAAAGATTGATCTACCAGGTGAGTATGGTGTAAGTTCTTCTTTTAATGTTGCTGACTTGACTCCTTTTGATGTAGGAGAAGAATTCAAAAATCTGAGGATAAATTCTACCCAAGAAGGAGGGAATGATAAGAACATTGAAGTTTATCAAAGTTCAACACAATTAATTGGAGGGCCATGACTAAAGGAATCCCTATAGCAAATGGTGGCAACAATCCTTGAAGCTACACCTAAAGAGAAGGAATTAAAGGCCAAAACAATTCAAAATGTACTAATCATTGAAGGCCAATAGTGACTTAAACATTTAAAATAAAAATTAAATAATAATGGTTATAATAAAGTGCCTATGGCCAGTTTTGAGACCAAGGCATTTTAATTATGCTTGTAATGTTGATAATTTATTTATCTTTTACTTGTTTTCTTTAGTATGTGAGAACATACTAAAAAGAGAAGTTCATAATAGGTTCAAACATAATTTGCATGCATAAACATAAAGAAGAAAACACAGATTTCATAATTTTATACATTAGGGAGTTCAGAGTGTCACATAAACATTAATAACATTAACAATCAACATTTAACATTCATTAGTAGACATAATGCTTATATTCTTTACATGACCAACATACAATTTGGGCGATAACCCTTTTGTCAAAGGGTTAACAATCATAAGATTTGTGCTAACATGTTCTATTCACACTCTACGTTTCTGAACTTCTTCTTTAACGACAAAGTATTTTAACTCCATATGCTTCGCACCTTTGGAATACTTGTCGTTTTTAGAAAAGAAGATTGTTGCAGAATTATCACAATAAATTTTCAGCGACTTGGAAATATTGTCGACTACTCTAAGTCCTGAAATAAAGTTCCGCAACCAATTAGCCTGAATTGTGGCCTCAAAACATGCCACAAATTCAGGTCCCATGCTGGATGCATCAATGACAAATTGCTTCACACTTTTCCATGAAATCACTCCTTTGGCTAATAGATACACATAACCAAATGTAAACTTTCTTGTATCCACATAGCCGACAAAGTCTGAATCTATATAACCTATCACCTCAAGGTGATCAGATTTTCTATAAGTAAGCATGTGATTCTTTGTTCCTTGTAGGTATCTTAAAACTTTCTTTGCAGCTTTCTAATGCTCTAATCCTATATTACTTGGGTATCTACCAAGCATACCAACTGCAAAGCTAATATCTGGTGTGACGCCCCGACTGCTATATTAAATAATTATTATTTGATAAAAAGATATGGAATTAATTTTTTTTACCATAAGATTTTCCTTGAGAGAACATTAATAATAACATAACTTCATATTCAGATATATAGTTTACATCTTTGTAATTGTTCATGAAATATTACAAAAATATATATTTGTATAATATTAAGAGTCTTACATCAGATAGAAGATTATCTATATTTTTAATATCTCCTGAAGATATTAATAGAAATTATCCATGAGTTAATCTTCAAAAGATCCACCAATAATAAACAACTCTCACTAAGCAGGTTCATCTTCTGCTCATGCAACAGGTACATATGAAAGAAAAATATGAAAGGAGCGAGGTCTTTATAAGCCTTAAATATCAATCTTAATAAACTCAACAAACAATACAGACACTGGGGGCCTAGATTTGGACCTACAACCACAAAACTTGGTCTTGTTTTACTAGACATATGTATCCATATTCCACTTCTGATGATCCATTATGAACATCAAAAGTTACTTTGGGAAGTGATTAGGTAGTTGAGTATTTCTCATAAAACATTGCTACAATCATAATTATTTATTTCTTGAGAATATTAGTCATTTATCGGCCCACAAAAGATATATATACTCACTGCCTAACCTTGGCGATGCCGAGCAGGTATCAAATAGTCTCAAGTTTAGCCTATGAATATCCTAGTCCAAGTGTGTTATTCTTAACTATCCAGATATTCACCTACTTGGTAAAACTTCCTTAAACCCCACCATGGTCCTTGCCTTTCATCCCGCAGTATACCAAACTGTGACTTCTCAAATACAAACACTCTGACACTAGTTTAATCCCAACTTATTGAAACCAGACTTAATTGACATACTCTTGGATAAACTATACACATTGTGACATAAAATGTGACGACTATCAAATCATGTCATTGTATAAACTATACACAAAGACTATAAAATAAAATAAAATGTACATGTAATTTTCTTCTATCCAAGCTCACTAAATAAAATAATATTTATTTATTAATTATAAAATAATGATAAAAATAAGAATCAAAGTGAGAACTATAAATAAATAACAAGATAAGGATTAAAATGTTATAAATAAATATAATAATAAAAATATAAATTTATCAGGACCAGTGCGTAACTGGAGATATATTAAATGAAATAAATAAAAATGATTAGTTCATAACTAGAGATAAATTAAACAAAATAAATAAACAAGATCAATGCATAACTGAAGATAAATAAAATAAATTAAATAAGCAGGACCAGTACATAATTGGAGATTAAATAAAATAAATAGGACCAGTGTATAACTAGAGATAAATAAAATAAAATAAATAAACAAGACTAGTGCATAATTAGAGATTAAATAACATAAATAAATAGGACCAATGCATAACTTGAGATAAATAAAATAAAGTAAAATAAATAAATAGGACCAGTGCATAACTGGAGATAAATTAAATAAAATAAATAAATAGGACTAGTGCATAATTGAAAATTAAATAAAATAAATAAACAGAACTAGTGCATAACTAGAGATAAATTAAATAAAATAAATAAATAGGACGTGCATAACTGGAGATTAAATAAAATAAATAAATAGGACCAGTGCATAACTAGAGATTAAATAAAATAAATAAACATGACCAGTTCATAACTTGAGATAAATTAAATAAAATAAATAAACAGGATCCGTGCATAATTAGATATAAATTAAAATAAATAAACATGATCAGTACACAATTGAAGATAAATTAAATAAATATAAAATGATAGTAAATGAAAATAAGTTAAAGGAAAATAAATAAAATAATATATGATTCAAAATAAATAAGAGATTAACATAACACCCATGAGTTTATCAAGATTAATATAAAAAGAGCTTAACTTCACTTCCTCGTACCTTATTGATTTAATGGCACGCTAATAATATTTATAGAGGATTAGGATCTCTTTGAATCTTTGCTTTAAACTTTCTCTCTCTCTTCTTTCTCTCCCTCTCCTTTCTTTCTCTCTCTCCTTTCTTTATTTCTTTCCTTTTCACTTTTTTTATCACGTAACTTCTTCCCTTATATATAAGCCTATGCATGTGTTCATTTTTTTTTCAAAATCATCATTACTTACCTTAATGAAGAGATAATGTTTATCTCTTTTCCCTTATCTTCTTCTTTTCTTCTTTCTTTTCTATTTTTCTTCATCTTATCTTCTTTCCTTATCTTCTTATCTCTTTAGAAATTTTTTTTAATACACACACCTATTTAATAATATTTTAATTAATATATTTTTACCTAATATTTATTTTTAATATATATATATACATATTTTATTAGTTTTGTTTTCTTCTTATTGCTATTTTCAATAAGTAAAAACTACATCATGATAAAATATATTTTAATGTTTAAACTACATCATAATAAAATACGAAACATTAGTAAAAATAGAAGATTTTCTAAGTTGTTTTTTTTAAAATAAATAATACAGTTTATTAAAATAGGAATGTCACATCTGGCCTCGTACATGTTTGAGCATACATCAAACTCCCAACAATAGATGCATAAGGGTTATTTTCCATCCGTTTCCATTTCAAATCATTCTTTGGACATTGCATGATACACCATTTTGTTATGGTGTATCTGTCATTGTGTATTGAGTACAAATACCATGTTTCTCTAGGAACTTAGCGAACGGACCAAGGTGTTCTCCACTTTCATCATATCTTCCATAATACTCACCACCTCTATCAGACCTTACAATTTTCACCTTTCTGTCTAATTGCCTTTCAATTTAATTTATATAAACTTCCAAGGCATTCATTGTAACATCCCGACCGGATATTATGAATTTAAATAATAAAATAAAGAAAATAATAATTAACTTCATTAATGAAACATCATTTCCCCAAGAACACGGGAAATTTAAATCTTTTATTACACCAATACTAGTCCAAAAATCCATAATTATAAAATTTCATTATAATTATAAAAGTCTCACAATGCGAAAATTACAATTTATTCAAAACATAGTAAAATTCTCAAATCATAAATCTTTGATAAATTCTCCTCAAGACTAGCCCCGCTCCGGCTCTATGCCCCACCAGATCCATTTGCAACATCATCTACTCACGTGTACCGCGTACACGGCCACCACCGATCGAGCACGTGCGGGAAACTATGTTACGTATCACACACCATAACGCCAGGTGGAGTTCCCAATATGAACATAGTTCGTAACATCCCAAGACTACCAAACTTATTAGCTATTTACTGAGGAGGACAATCTATCTGGATCCATCCGTACTGGCCACAACCAGCGCACTCACACCGGCAACACTCGCCAACCCGAGCCACAACTCAAGGGATGTCATTTTGAGCCACAGCTCAGAGAATGCCACGTGATTAACCTGTATCCTGAGCCACAACTAAAGGGATACGTTCCGAGCCATAACTCAAGGAACACCAGCAAGTCCATCTTTGAGATATTTTAGAAGCCTTATAGACCACGCATCACAATTTAAACATCAACCAATCTGATCCAGCATAATCGATTGCCTTGAAACACACAATTGCTCCATCCTTCGCTTAAGTTTGAAGCCTTCGCCTAAGCACCCAAACCTACCTCGCTTAAGCTAGGTTACCTTGCCTGAGCGAGCACCTCGCACAAAAAAACCTTGAATTCTCGCTTGGGCGAGTCTTACTCGCCTAGGCGAGACCACCTTTTGCCCATAACAAAATTTTCACCTAGGCGGCAAGTTAAACAAATCATCAAACCCTCCTCGAATTCTCGCTTAGGTGAGGGACTCTTGCTTGAGCGAGACACTCTTTTGCCCAAAACATGGCTTCGCGCTTGCACGGGATGCCCAAGCAAAAACACCCAACACTCACGAGTTCTCGTTTAGGCGAGCCTGGCTCGCGTGAATGAGAATTGCATACTCTTACACTGTTTTACGCATGCAACTCCAGCAAACGTGCCTAAATCACACTCTAATTCATACCAATCATTTGAAACAATGCAACAAACACATATACATAACTTAGACCCCATATGGTCCCCAAAATTCCAAGTTTACACAATCACAGTGTATATAGTGCCTAAGTCCATTATATTCACACATTGAGCTAGTACTTTTCCATGTCACCTCAATCAATAATTAATGTCATAAAGGCTCTCCCTATCTGCATTTATTAATCAATTAATTATTTAATTAATTAATTAATTTCCACTGGTCTTACATTCATGATTGAGATTTCTTACGCAGTAGGTAGATGAAGGTAATGAAGTACTTCTCTTTATTGAAAGAATCTACATCAAACGGACCACATATATCAGTGTGTATGATTTCATGAAGCTGAGTGCTTCTCGTGGCTCCTTCTTTGTGTGTTTTGTTTGTTTGTCTTTAATACAATCCACACACACATTCAGATCAGTAAAATCTAAATCCGGAAGGATTTCATTCTTTACTAATCTTTGCATTCTTTCTCTAGAAATATGTCTGAAACGCTTATGCCACAAGTAAGCAGATCGTTTATCCACTAAACTACGTTTAGTGCCAACATTGTGATGCAAAGTCATAAGAGTTTCAACATATAATTTATCCAAATTAAATTATATAAACCATCATAAAGTATATCAGATCCAATCATGAAAGTACGCTTAAACAAACTGAAACAACCATTTCCAAACTTAAAAGAGTATCCAACAACATCAAGCTTAGACAAAGAAATTAAATTCTTAGTGACACTAGGTGCATAAAAAGTATCCATAAGATTTAAGTGATATCCAGTGTCGAGGATTAGATGATAAGTCCCGACCGCTTCCACTGAAACTTTCTCTTTATTGCCCATGAAGACAAACTTCTCATTTGGGTTTATGGTTCGGGTTGTAAGAAATCTCTTTCTTTTTAAACCAAGCTCTATGCTTTATGCAGTCCTTCTGGAAATGTCCAGACTTCTCGTAGAAATGACATTTGTCATTTTTCTTTTGGATTTTTTTGAGGACTCATCAATCTTCAGTGGTCCTATACTCTTTCCATGTTTCTTAGCAACTTTCTTTCCAACAACTCCTTGATTCTTCACATACTGAATAGAGTGGCTTCCTAAGTTCTTCAGTCGGATCTCCTCCTAAACTAGCATATTGTGCAATTCATGCATATTCCATTTGTCTTTCATGGTGTTGTAGTTCATCTGGAACAGACCATACTCAGACGATAATGAGTTTAGAATGAACTGCATGAGAAAATCTTCATCCACTTCCATTCCTAGAGACTTAAGTCTTGCTGCGATATTTGTCATCTCAATCACATGCTCGTGCATAGTACGCGAACCGTCATACTTCATTGTGGTCAACGTACTCATCAGTGTCCTAGTGAGAGATTTATCAACAGTTTGGGAGTGCTCTTCCACAAATTTCATAAATTCTTTTGCGCTATTGGTTTTAGGGAGAGCTGACTTAATATTACTTGCTATGCTTATTCTCATAAACATTAAGCTAAGTCTATTTGACCTTTCCCAAGCTTTGTAATGGACTTTCTCTTCATTGCTATTGGCATTCATGATAGCAACCAGCTTTTCAACTTGAAAAGTTAGATCAAGATCTAACACACCTAAGTGAAATTGGACTTGTTCACTCCAGTCAGGGAAATTCAACCCATTAAAAACTGGAACAGACGTAGTGTGCGAGTGTAAAGATATTGGAGCAGAGGCTATAATTAACACATGCCTAACAGTAATGCTTTGAGTCATAAAACTAAACGTAAATACAGATTCAAACATAAACAATCATTTTATGCATGATAATGTTCTTCTTTGGGAGATCCACTAATACACAAACATAAACATAATGGTGTTAATCATATTATAACATTATTGATAATTAAAATATGCATCAAATAGAATCACCTACTACCTTTGGGTATATAAATAAACTAGTGACACATACAAAATTATCTACAATCATGCTCATTAATTATAAAAATAATTAATCAACCTTTGGGCGATCCTGAAATGCTTTATAATTAATGAACCTCAATTAACCCATAAATCAATTATTCATAATTTAGCATCCATACTATATGTAATTGAAATAAAAACATTAATAATTTGAAATCATAAAAAAAACTTTAAAATTTTAGCCACTTGATGACTAACAAAATTTATCATAATTGATTTCATATATATATATA
>Ga0214542_1008192_pt1 | contig 17494 bp, 20 predicted proteins | sample CNSS1metaG_FD_160096 | JGI IMG/M metagenome (GOLD analysis project Ga0214542, IMG submission 160096) | Root nodule microbial communities from cowpea collected in UCLA plant growth center, Los Angeles, California, USA - CNSS1 | ecosystem: Host-associated > Plants > Roots > Nodule | place: USA... | reverse complement strand
ACACTGCAAGAAGCTTAGGAGATTTCCACCTCTCAACTTGCCCTCTCTTAAAAAACTTAAACTTTCATACTGTTCAAGTCTTGAGAATTTTCCAGAAATATTAGGAAAGATGGGAAACATAAGGAGAATTCGTTTGTATGAACTTACCATCAAAAGAGTTGCCAGTTTCATTTCAAAATCTTACTGGGCTCCAAGAGTTATACATGGAATGTGATGTTGATGAGTTAAATAGCAGTGTCTTGACGCCTGAATTGGTTGATTTTGGCGTTAAAAAATGCAAGGAGTGGAAATGGGTAAATTCAAAAGATGGTGAAGTGGACACAACGGTATCTTCAAATCTACGTGGGTTTTGGTTACCGTCTTGCAACCTGAATGATGATTTTTTTTCAGCAGGTTTCACGCAGTTGACTAACGTGAGGTATTTATGCCTAACGGAATCTAATATCACACTCCTTCCTGAGTGCATCAGAGAATTTCACCACCTGGATGATCTTGATGTGAGTTACTGCAAGCGTCTAGAGGAAATTAGAGGGGTTCCACCAAACTTGAAATTTTTCAGGGCGATAGAGTGTACATCATTGACTTCCTTGGGTTCAAGCATGTTGTTAAATCAGGTTTTGCCTTGTTTTTAATGAGTTTTATTTCATAATATATATAATTGGTTTAATGAATTGTTGATGAATTGTGACTAGCAGCAATTTCACGAGGCTGGAGAGACTAATTTCATCTTTTCAGGAGGAAGTATCCCAAGGTGGTTGGACAAAGAATGCAGGGGACCTTCGATTTCTTTCTGGTTTCGTGATAAATTTCCTGCCAAAGTTCTTTGTCTTCTTATTGCACCTGTACTTGATGTTACCACCATACAATTGCTAAGACCCGTGTTGTTAATCAACGGCAAACTTCAAGAAAATACCTTTGATCACAAGCATGTGGGGATGCTGGAATTGGATCATATGCAGCTCTTTGATCTGCATGTGTTACCGTTCCGTGAAGATCTGATTAAAATGGCTTCAGAAAAGGAGTGGAAGCATGTGGAGATTACATACCAAGGTTTGTTTGATACCTCACTCATCAAAGCAATGGGAATCCATGTAGTCAAATCGGAAAGAAGGGGCATGGAGGACATTAGATATGATGATCCTAACACCACCACAAAAGTGTCGCCATGCAACTTCTTTATAACTTTTCTTCCTTTCTTTTCTCGCTTTTTGTTAACTCTCATTTTATTTATAAGTCTCATGGCCTACCCAACCCAACTATGACAACTTTATTTGGGTTAATACTGTAAAAAATATATTTTTTGATTTCTTCAATCGTTCATGACTTTGTGTTTTCAATCTCCCAATATATTTTATCTTGTAAATTGATAAATTCACAGTAAGATTATTCCTTCAATTCTTCTTTCTTTCCTCTTTCTTTGCAGAAGTTGGTGAATCTAAGATTTTTAAATTTTCAAATGCAAATTTTTAACCAAGATTATCTAACATATCTGGTTAGCAGGTGTGGAGAAACTTTCATTTGAACAGTGTCAGAATTTAGTTACATGGTTAAAATAATGAGTGCTTTTGGTTGCACCAAGCTAAGAAATTTTCGACTGGTCAAGTTGACCTCTGTTGAAAACCTCCATCTTTCGTGCTGTTACATCTTGATAGCTCTCAATAAATATAAGGAAAATATGGAAAACATAAGGGAACTCGCAAGATTCACACACTGTATTTGTGCAACATAAACGGTGTATAGTTTTAGGATAGTGTGAAGTTCGATGGAGTTAAAGTTTATAAGTGATACAATTAGTGTCAAAGGTAAATTATCCAGTGTCCTACTTTATATCATGGTAACTCATTTTATATATACTTATTATTTTGATCTGTAGAAATTGAAGAAGAGAAGAGAAGTATTAGAAACAGAGTGATCGATTGTGGCACATGATGAATACTTTTATTGAATCCGAAATGGAAAGCCTGAATTTAATGTAAACTAGTGAAGCAGGTAAAGAATGTTGTGTCATTGTTTTCTTCCTTCATTATTATGATTAATTTTCTTTGTTGAATGGACTTATTATCAAGCTAATAGGGTAAATGGTGAGGAGAAAGTGCTCAGAAAGAGGGAAGCCAAGGATATACTACGAGACCAAGAAAAAAAAACAGGACAACTAAAGATGGTTGCTAACCCAATAGAAAAATGATGCTAAAATTTAATAAACAAAATATAATCGATAAGGCAGATGCAGCTAAGAAGGGATTATATGTTGATGATAATAACATTGAAGAATTAGTTTGTGGATGTGAGACAAAAGAATGACGCATATTATAAAACGCTGAAATAGGAATCAATTCAAATTGGACAGGAAATTTAAAAGGATTTAGAAAAAAGAAATGAAAAAATATCCGGATTGAATTGTTATAGTGCAAGGTTATCTAGTTCGCTTAATGCTCAGCAATTGGGTTTTGAGTCTTTAAGCCGATGAGTTAACTTTGTCTTTTCTGTCTAATGTGGAACTTTGAATCACACTTGAATTATTCTACGTTTGAGAAAGAACAAAGTTACCTAACAAACGACAAAAAAGGATAAATTTCTGGTTTCAGCTATGAATAGTAGCTGGATGTTCTAGTAAATAACATTTTTACTCCACATTTAACGAGTTCTAGTTATGAAAAGCTAATTATGAAATTCATTTGTTAGTTTAAAACAAACAAGATGTCATGCAATACAAAGACATCATCTGAAAGATAGCGATACAATTAAACACAAAAACTATTTGTGTTCCGACTCAAGAGTGAATTAGCATCATGGTAACCATTCTCCTTATACAAAATTTTCAAACATACTAAATAAAAATGCTAAAAAACTAGCCAATCTAGTGTTATGGGAAAAAGTTAAAGAGTACAGTTACAATATTTAACTGGTTTAAAGTCTTTGTCCTTTCTGATCAAATTATTCATAGTAACAACTAGCCTCATCATCCTTACAATTAGAAGTAAACAGTTAAGATGTAGTAAAAGCTGTCTGAAAAGACGAACAAAATGATTAACAGATATGTAAATGGACACTATTCTTAAGGACTTAAATGTGGTACACTATGCAGGTGTGTAGAACACAACTTGTGAAAAAACTTGATTCATCTCTTGTTGATGTTGTTATTCCAAACAATAAAATCCTATAGATACTGAAAGTAAGTTTCGATGCTTTGGAGGAAGAAGAAAAAATTGTTTTTCTTGAAAGAGAGAAAAATCTTGTTATTCACCGAACAAAATTACAAATAATGAGACTCAAGGGTTATTTGTAGAAGACTCACTAAAACAAATTCAAATAATAACCCGTAATTCATATGCTATTTGAATCACATTCTAGTATTTCATAAAAAAGAGTGGAAAAAGTTCCACACAAAGTTTACAAGCAATGACAAGAGGCTTTTATTAAATCTTACTTTAATTTGTCAAAGTTTGAAAAATGATTATATGTTAGCATGAACATCAGAACATGGACTCAAGCTTCAGTGCTCCTGCTATTTGTTTAACGTGTACTTGCCGTAGTCGAATTCAACATTTTTATTCAACAACTCTGTTTTCTCACCCACAAAGATGGAAATTGATTACAGAGACAGTGATGAATGGATTTTTAGTTTGATTAGTATTATATACCCATATTTATAGTCCAGATAAACTATTTTTTATTTTCTAAAATATTATTCGGTAGATTGAGTTTTAAATTGATAGAAAAGTAATTATAAACAGTGTCATAATAAATGTGTAATATTTTTATAGTACGTAAGTAAAAAAGAAAAGAAAAATTAAGATTGAGAACAAAACTAAAAAGCCAATAGTAAATAATAAATGTGACAAAGAAACAGTTATTCTATATATAAGTAAGAGATAGTGCAAAAAAAATATTTTAAAACCATTATGAACAAATTTGGATTAAAGAAATTCAAATTAATAAAACAAATAAATTTAAACTGAACGGTTTGGATAGATAGAATTAACGGAGTGAAAATGAAGTAAAGCAACCAACTTAGTTAATTATGTGAGTTTTTAGTATATTAATTATCTGTATAAGATGACCATAAGTTGAGCATTATTGTGTTGACTACTTGCTGTTTGCTACTTCACTCTACCTTACCTTTTCCTCTTCTAATTTCATATTTATACGAAGTTTCATTTCATTCCCCTTACAGTTCCAACACGCTCACACCATTATCACTCTAAATTTTGTTCCAATGGCGATTCAAAATTCTCCTGCATTCACATATGACGTGTTCCTCAGCTTTAGAGGGGAAGACACGCGTCATGGTTTCACCGGCAATCTCTACAAAGCTCTGTGTGTCAGAGGAATTTACACTTTCATCGATGATGAGGAGCTTCAGAGCGGAGAGGAAATCACACCATCACTTCGAAAGGCAATTGAAGAGTCTAGGATTGCCATCGTTGTGCTCTCTCACAACTATGCTTCTTCCTCCTTCTGCTTGGATGAACTTGTAGTAATCCTTGACTGCAAGAATAAAGGACTACTTGTTATACCAGTATTTTATAAGGTGGATCCTTCAGACGTGAGACACCAGAAAGAGAGTTATGGAGAGGCATTGACAAAGCGTCAGAGAAGGTTTGAAGATGTGGAGAAGGTGCAGAAATGGAAGATGGCTCTGCGTCAAGTAGCTGATTTGTCTGGCTATCATTTCAAAGACGGGTACACCACCTTACCAATCTTTTTACTTCACAATTTTTCTTGGATTATGTTTTACTTCTCTTATGATTTAACGTTAAAATTCTTGGTAACCTTGACCATACAAATTTCAAGTATTAAGACATGGACAAAATGCCTCAATATTTGACTGGGACTTTTCTAAATACTTTAGGATTTTATTTTCTGTTTCCTTTGTCTTGTCAAATTCGATTTAATGATAAACCTTTAACAGTTAGTTAGTGATAAAGTAAAAAGGATTGGTGCTGGTATTTATTTTGTCTGTTTTATTTTGGTGTTACAGTTCTTTAACGTTTTCTGATTTCATAACAATTTTAGTTTCACTAAACCTTTTTGTTTGAAATAGTGATGGGTACGAATACAAGTTTATTGGGAGTGTTGTGGACCAGGTCTGCCAAAAGATTAATCCTGCTCATTTACATGCGGATTACACTGTTGGACTAGGCCCACAAGTGCTTCGACTAAGGAAGCTTCTAAATGTTGAATCTGGTGATGGATTCCACATGATAGGGATCCATGGAATGGGCGGTGTTGGAAAAACGACACTAGCTTTAGCACTTTATAATTTGATTGCTGGCTGTTTTGATGGTTCTTGTTTTCTTGGAAACGTGCGAGAAATCAAACAAGGATGGGCTGGAACACCTCCAAAGCATTCTTCTCTCAAAAATACTTGGAGAGAAGGACATCAAGTTAGCAAGTAAGCACGAAGGAATTTCAATGATACAACGAAAGTTGCAGAAAAAGAAGGTTCAATTGATTCTTGATGATGTTGACAAGTGCGAGCAGTTACAGGCACTGGCTGGAAGCCCTGATTGGTTTGGTCCCGGCAGCAGGGTCGTCATCACAACTCGAGATACACAAGCGCTTGCATCTCATCATGTCAAAGAAACATATGAGGTCAATCCATTGAACAAAGATGATGCTCTTCAGTTGCTTACAAGGAAAGCTTTCAAAACTGAACAGGTTGATGCAAGTTACGTGGAGGTATTGAATCATGCAGTAACTTATGCTTCTGGCCTTCCATTGGCTTTGGAAGTAATAGGTTCCAACTTGGCTGGAAAAAGTGTGGAACAGTGGAAATCTGCTATCAATCAATATAAAAGAATTCCTAACAATCAAATCATAGAGATACTTAAAGTAAGCTTTGAGGGTCTGGAGAGAGAAGAGAAGAGTGTTTTTCTTGACATAGCTTGTTGCTTCAAAGGATATGCATTAAGAGAGGTAGAAGATATTCTTGGAGCTATTTATGATGATTGTATGAAACATCATATTGGTGTGTTGGTTAACAAATCTCTCATAAAGATTGGTTGGTGGAGTAGAGTTGAAATACACGACCTGATTGAGGAGATGGGTAGACAAATTGACCGGCAAGAATCACCTAAAGGGTCAGGGAAGCGCAGAAGAATATCGTTACCTAAAGTTATAATTCAAGTTTTAAAGGAAAACACAGTAAGTGAGACTCATGGATGATTGGTGTTGTTTCTCAAATTGATATATGTTTCTTTTTAATCATATATCTCCATCCTAGTTATTTTTGTCTAGATGATTTGCAATTTCTCTGGATTTGTTACACAAAACTAGTTGATATGTGTGTTTCTTTGCATTAACAGGTAGCATGATTGAGATTCTATGTCTTGATATCTCGATATATAAGGAAGTAGAAACACTGGATTGGAATGGAAACGCCTTTGGAAATATGAAAAACCTTAAAGCACTTATTATTAGAAATTGCAAAATTTCTACAGGTCCCAATTGTTTTCCACAAAGTTTGAGAGTATTGGAATGGCATGCATACCCTTCAAATTGTTTTCCATCAAATTTTGATCCGAACAAACTTTTGATATGCAAGTTACCTGACAGTGATTTTACGTCATTTAAATTCCCTAGCTCATCAAAGGCAAGTTTACTGAATATATTTCTCATCTTGTAAATTTGTAGGCTTTTTTACACATATGAGGTAATTCCCTACGAAAATAGGCAACTTTTTAAAAAAAGTACAGATAGAAGAATTCAACTCGGACGACTTCAGCAATAAGAAGTAGTATCACTTGAAAACGAACTAAAGTCTCTATTGCCTCCTAAAACTTCGGTGTTTTTTTAATTGTCCTTAAATCTCTATTCTTTGATACGACTTCTTTGTAAGTTTGTTCAATTTCCTGAAGTCGTAGTGATACGACTTCTTATTGAAGTTGTACTCATACTGGTTATTTGCTTAAAAGTTGCCTATTTTTGTATTTAAAAAAGGCAATAACCTCATTTGTGTAAGAAAATCAAATTTGTAAATACACTTCCAAGTTATTCATTATGTTCTTATCTCTTGTTCTCATTATTTTCTTTGCAGAAGTTCGAGAATCTAACCGAATTGAATTTTAACTACTGCAATCTTTGAACACAGATACCTAACGTATGTCATCTCCCAAATTTGGAAAAGCTTTCTTTTAAAGAATGTGCGAGTTTAATTTCAGTAGACGACTCAGTTGGTTTTCTGACTAAACTTAAAATATTGATTGCGGAAGAGTGCGCGGAGCTTAAGAGATTTCCACCTCTCAACTTGCCTTCTCTTGAAGAACTAGAACTTTCAGACTGTTTTAGTCTTGATAATTTTCCAGAAATATTAGGAAAGACGGGAAAAATAAAGAAACTTCGTTTGGTTAGACTTCCCATGATAAAGGAGTTGCCAGTAAGGGTTGGCAAAAAATCTAATTTTCTTGATCCAATCCACTTTTGCTCCAATCCAATCCATTTATAATCCATTTTATTAAAAATCCAATCTATTTAAAATCCATTTAATGGATCTGGATTTCAATCTAATTTACATTTCATATATCTTATGGATTGGATATCCATTTTATAAATCAAGATTTTTAAATCTGGATAATCCAAAAAATCCAATCCAAATTTTCAATTTAAATTTTTAGTTGGGTTAGACTAAAGGTTGAGATGGACTATGCTAAATTCAGACTTGGACGGACCTTGCTCGACGACCTATACGGATAGAGCAGGTCCGACGACCATGAGAGGTTGGGCGAGCCTAAAGATATGAACGGGCTAGGCGGGCCCAATGACCCGAATGGGCCCAACAATCCGAAAAATTCGAGTGAGCCTGATGACCCGAACGAGGTAGGCGAGCCCAATGACCTGATGAGCCAGGTGGGCCCGAAGACCCGAACGAGCCAGGCAGGTTCAAAGATCCGAACGGGCCAAGCAGGCCCGATGACCTGAATGGGTCAAGCGGGCTTGAAGAACCGAACGGGTCAAGCAGGCCCAAAGATCTAAACGGGTCAAGCAGACCCAAAGACCCGAAAGGGTCACGCGGACCCGAAGACCCGAACGGACCAGGCGAGACCAATGACGAAAACAGGTCAAGCAGCCCAAAGACCCGAACGGGTCAAGCAGGCCCAAAGACCCGGACGGACTCGACGAACCGAACAGGCTCAAAGACCCAAATGGGGTGGACGACCTAGATGGGTCGGGCGACCCGGACAGGCCCGACGACCTACACGGGCCTTACGACTCAGATGGGCATGACGACATGAACGGGCCGGACGACTCGGATGGGCTCGACGATCCGGACGAACCTGATAACTCGGACGACCCAGACGGGTTCCGATGACCCGGACGGGCCTGACGACCCGAACGAGCCTGACGACCTACACGGGCCTTACGACCTGGATGACACGACGAAACAAAAACCCGGACGGGAATTACGACCCAGACGCTCCCTACGACTCGGACGGGCCTGACGACCTAAACGGGCCTGACGACCGGGACATGCCCGACAACCCGGATGGGTCCGATGACCGGACAGTCCTGACGACCTTGACATACCCGACGACCCAGACGAGCCCCACGACTCAAACGTGCCCGACTACCTGATTGGGCCCGACTGTTCGGACAGGTCTGTCCGGGTCGTCTGGCCTGTCTGGCCCGTCTAGGTCGTCAGACCCATTTGTGTCGTCCGGCGCGTTCGCGTCGTCGAGCCTTTTCGTGTTGTCGGGCTCGTCCGGGTTGTCCGGCCCGTTCGGGTCGTCGGGCCCATCTGGGTTGTCCGGATCGTCGGGCCCGTCCGGGTCGTCGGGCCTTAATGACACAAGTTTTAAAAAATTCAATTTAAATTTCTTTTATAAAAAATGGATTATGAATTTTGAACTTGATCCAAGTATTTGTATTGGATTTAAATCTTGATCCAAATATTTGGATCTAGATTTTTAAAAAATCCAAACTACTTTTGCTAAAAGTATGAATTTGGGTCAAAAATCTAATCCAATTATTTGGATCTAAAATAGATGTAAATTGGATCATTAAAAATCCAATCCATGCCCACCCCTAGTTGCCAGTTTCATTTCAAAATCTTACTGGACTCCGATACTTAGAAATGACAGGATGTCATTTTCTTCAGTTAAATAGCAATGTCTTGACGTCTGCATTGACCCATTTTAGAGTTTTTGGATGCAAGGAGTGGAAATGGATAAATTCAAAAGATGGCGAAGAAGTGGACTCAACGGTATCATCAAATCTACGTTCGTTTGGGGTTGTGTATTGTGACCTGAATGATGATATTTTTTCAACAGGTTTCACGCAGTTGACCACAGTTACGTCTTTAAACCTATCGGGAACTAATATCACATTCCTTTCTGAGTGCATCAAAGAATTTCAGCACCTGGATGATCTTGATGTGAGTTATTGCAAGTATCTACAGGAAATTAGAGGGATTCCACCAAAGTTGAGAAAGTTCAGGGCGAAAGACTGTAGATCATTGACTTCCTCGAGTTCAAGCATGTTGTTAAATCAGGTTTTTGTCTTGTTTTTAATGAATTTGATTTGATAATATATTGTTGATGAATTGTGACTAGCAGCAACTTCACGAGGCTGGAAAGACTGATTTTATCTTTCCAGGAGGAAGTATCCCAAGCTGGTTCGATAAACAAAGTCGGGGACCTTCAATTTCTTTCTGGTTTCGTAATAAATTTCCTACCAAAGTTGTTTGTCTTCTTATTTTGGCTTTACAGCAGCCTGAATATGCAGAATTAGTTAAACCAATGGTGTTAATCAACGGCCTACTTCGAGGCTCTTATGATTATAGTTATTATTTGGAGAGACAAAAGGGGATTGTGGAATTGGATCATGTGTACCTCTTTGATCTACGAGTGTTACTGATAGGTTATGTTTCATATGTTATGGTTATGGTCATTGAGAGATTGTGGTTCTATATGGTTATATGACATTAGTCTTACACATATAAGACCTTAGACACCACTTTACACCAAAACCTTACGGCAATGTTGATATGGATCTTTATTCTTATATAGTGTTTAACTTTGTCTTTTCTATCCAATGTGGGACTTTGACTCACACTTGAACTATTCCCAACAGTTACCTTTCCAAAATGATCTGATGGAATGCCTTTAGAAGAAGAGTGAAAGCATGTAGAGGTTACGTATCAAGGTATTTTTGACACCTCACTCATCGAAGGAAGGGGAATCCATGTAGTCAAAACGGAAAGAAGGAGCATGGAGGACATTAGATATGATTATCCTTTATAGCTTCTCTTCTTTCGCTTTATGTTAGCTCTCATTTTATTTACATCTCTCATCACAACTCTATTTGGGTTTACATTGTAAAACATATATTTCCAAAATCCTTCATGACTTCGTGCTTTCAATCTTTCTGGTTTTAAGCGTTTTTTTTTTCTATCTAGTTATCTAAATTATTAATTTTTCTAATCAACCAAATTGTGAACCTCTAACTTTTCTTTGGGAACATACCTTACGAGGAATTTACTTATTTAAATTTTTGAATGACATTACAAAAGTTAATCTCGTACCGGGTATTAAACTTTTGTCTCATCCCCATCTCCACCGGGTAACGGGTATAATGTAGTACCCATACCCGTTTTCTTACTACTTCAATATTAATTTTAATTAATTTTTTATAAACTAATAAAAAATTACGGTAAAAAAACATAATATTATCAAATATTTAAGAGGATGATTATTTCTTCAATATCAAATACTTTGAAATAAATTATAATTGTTTACATTTTAGATTAGAATACAAAATAAAATTTCATTAGAACCAAAATATTTATTAAATTTGCAAACATTAAAGAAACCTAGTTGATAAAATTTAAAAATATTTTTAAAAAAATATAAAAGAAAAATAAATATTTAAATTAAAATATATTTTAAATGTTTGTTTACTTCAATTTCTTAAATTCTAATCAATGTCTTTTTTACACACTAACAAAAGTTATAATACATCACTTAATCAAAATGACGCAAAGAACAAATAATAAGCATAATAATAAAACTTTGACATAGATTTTGGATCTTTTGAACTCCAATATATGTTGGATGGTGATAAAAAATATTCATGACAAAATATCAACATATACACTCAATTGGTCGAGAAATAACAAAAAATGTTTTAGTAAAACAAAAGAGTTGTTTAAATGAAACAAAAATTATTAATAATAAGTAAAGATTTTTTTATATTACCTTGTAAATGTAAATGAAAGGTTTATGCTATTAAACACTTAAATTGAGAGTATTAAAAATTCTCATGTGAAAGGAAAATATATAATAAATAAAAATATTATAAAATAATAGAAATATTCAAATGTGAGACATAAAAATTTTTAATTACATACATCATTTTAACATAATTACATAAAGATTTATGATAAGATGAAAAATATATTGGATACAAATGAGTTTCATACAAACCAAATAAGTAGAAGAAAAAAGAAATAGAAAGTATATATATATATATATATATATATATATATATATGGTTACTTAATTAATTGTCAAAATTTTAATAATTTAAATGGAAATGGAGATATGGCGGGGATGGATATTATGGCGGGGATATATACATCCCCATACCCATCCCCATACGCAATAAAAAAAGTCGGGGATTCCTCATACCCATACCCATGCCTAGTCAATGCGGAGATTTTCCATCAAAACGAGGACGGGTTCGAATAATACTCACGGAGACGGGTTGATTTGCCATCTCTATGTGTGAGTAATTTTGTACTCTTAAAAATGTACTTCATATATCTATCTATCTATCTATCTATCTATCTATCTCTATATATATATATATATATATATATATATATATATATATATAATATTATATTATGTGTTTAATATTTCTAAAAATTTTATATATTTATATTGGGTTTAAACATGTTTTTATTACCTGAGCTTTGACATGAAACTGGAATTCATTCATATCCTAAACTTTAATAAATTTTTGCTCCTAAATTTTAAAAACAAATGTATATAGTATTTTTTAACTCAATTACGTTAAATTTTTTAAAATGTCAAACGTGTTTCATGCTATCATTTGAATTGTTTACATTATTCTAAACCAAACAAAATAATAACTGAGCTGAAATAAAGAAAAATGGTTAAAGGAATCATCTCCTTCAATTTGCTTTGTTAATTCCAACACTTTATATAAAGTTTTCATCCATGTCAAGCTTGTGTAGTCTAAATATATATACATGTGTAATTTAGTTATGACATTATTTAAAACTCTCATCATATGGAATGGTTTTAAATTTGCCAGAAAAATAAGATCCATAAGCGAAAAATTAAATTAATTTATAAAACTGTCGTACGAGTAACAATAAATTTTTCATAAAATGAAATAATCAAATTTAGATTTAATTTTAACATGAAGGTTTCCATAAAAAAATAACTTCTAATTAATTTATTTGTTTTTATTTATATATACTTTGTCAACTTTGTACAACATATATGTTCAATTTTTAAAACATTAATTAACATGTATATCAAGAAAAAAAGTTGAAATTAAATACTTTTATCTAAAATCAAAGACTATCGAAGAATAAATAAAATATTTTGGCGTTTGGGAAGAAGCTTTTCCATGTAGTAAATGACCAGGAGCGCATACCTTATCAATAAATGTGATGAAATGAAGTGATCTCCTTCACCTGGACAGATTGGGAACAAATGGCATCTCAGTAAAACATAAGGCAAAAGGATCCATATTTGCTCAAAATTCAGCTTCCTCCACAAGAAATATGTCACGAACGCAAACAATTTTCAAACACGAGGAAGGAAAGAATATGTGCAGATTCAGTAAAAAAAAAAATTCATAATTTCAATAGTGCTAATCATATTGACGAAAACCCAACCTGAATGTGAAGGATGAATTTTAACCATGTACATGAAGCTGTTGCACCAAATCGTCAACACAGTAAATGAACTAGAAAAAGCTTGCACTGTTAAAAAATAAAAAGAAAGAAAGAAAAGAAGTTCGAGTTACATCAATAAAAACTCACAACACAGATACACATGCAAAGCAAATCATTGTTACACTGAACCAACGCCATTAGATTACTCCAATTTTGTTTTTCAACAAACCCTAATAATCACAATACTCCTAACCCCAATAAGAAGGAAGTAAATTGTTACCATTTCAGGCCAGGTATATCAATTGCACAGGCTTCAACTGTATTCATCAATTGGTCTATGCTGCAATCAAATAAATTAATAAGTACAGAATTAATAACCCGTCGTCTCCATCTTCATATTATACAAAATTAATATAGAGCAATTATTGATAGTACAGATTACATTCACACCGAAATATTCGTCTATGATGTGTTCCTCAGCTTTAGAGGGGAAGACACGCGTTATGGTTTCACTGGCAATCTTTACAAAGCTCTTTGTGACAAGGGAATTCACACTTTCATCGATGATGACAAGCTTGAGAGAGGAGAGAAAATAACACCAGCACTAATGAAGGCAATTCAAGAGTCTATGATTGCCATCACTGTGCTCTCTCACAACTATGCTTCTTCCTCCTTCTGCTTAGATGAACTTGCAGCCATCCTTGACTGCAAGAATAAAGGGCTACTTGTTATACCCCTATTTTATAAGGTGGACCCTTCACATATGAGACACCAGAAAGGGAGTTATGGAGAAGTATTGACAAAGCAACAGAAATGGTTCAACATGTGGAGGTTACCTATGAGTAGAGGTGTCAATTTGGCCCCTAGCCCATGGGCCAGCCCTGGCCCACTCTTCATATAGCCCCCTTTTAGGGGGCCCCCAAATGAGGGGGCCAAAAGAAAGCCTCAGCCCCCAAAGCCCCTCTCTAGTGGGTTAGGGCTAGGGCTAATGTGGGTTAGCCCCCCAAATAATACTACATTAAGCCACAATCAAAGATTAAGTTGAGCGACCCAAATGGGCCCGATGACCCGGACGGACTCGACAATCCGGACGAGCCCAATGACCGGGACAGGCCCGATGACAAGGACAGACCCGACGACCAAGATGAGCCCAACGACCAGGACGGGCTTGACAACCCGGACATGCTAAACAACACGGACGGGCCCAAAAACCCAGACGGGCAGACGACCAAGATGGGCCCGACGACCAGGACGGGTCTAACAACCTGGACATGCCAGACAACATGGACGGGCACGATGACCCAACGGGCCCGAAAACCCGGACGGGCCAGATGAGCCAGATGGGCCCTACGACCCAGACAAGCCCAACGATCTAAACGGCCGACGACCCGAATGGGCCCAACGACTCAAACAGGCCAAATGATCCAGACAAGCTCAACGACCCGAACGGGCCCGACGTCCCAGACGTGCCAGACGACCCGAACGTGCCCGACGACTAGAACGGGCCCGATGACCCCGACGGCAACACAGACGACCCGAACGGGCCCGACGACCCTAACGGGCCCAACGAGCCAAATGGGCTCGACGACCCAGACGGACCTGACGGGCCAAACGACCCGAACGGGCACGACGACCCAGATGGGCCCGACGACCCGAACGTGCCAGATGACCCGAACGGGCCCGACGACCTAGACGGACCCGATGACCAAGTCGTGCCAGACGACCCGAACGGGCCCGATGAATCGAATGGGCCCGACGACCCGAACGAGCCCGACGACCCGAACGAGCCCGACGACCTGAACAGGCTCGACGACCCGAACGCTCTCGAAAACTCGGATGGGCCTGACGACCCGTTCGAGTTGTCTGGCCCGTTCGAGTCGTTGGACATCTCTGGATCATCGGGCCTGTCTAGGTCGTCGGTCCCGTTCGGTTCGTCGTGTCCGTCCGGCTCGTCGGGCCCGTTCGTGTCTTCGTGCCCGTTCGGGTCGTAGGGCCCGTCTGGGTTGTAGGGCCCGTTTGGGTCGTCAGGTCCATACAGGTTGTCGGGCCCGTTGGGGTCGTTGGGCCTGTCTGGATCATTGGGCTTGTTCGGATCATCGGGCCCATCTGTGTCGTCGGGCCTGTTCATATTGTTTGTCCCGTACAGGTTGTTGAGCCTATCCGGGTTGTCGGGCCCATCCGTGTTGTCAGGTTTGTCCTGTATTCGGGCCCGTCTGGGTCGTCGGGCCCGTTCGGGCTGTTGGGCCCATTTGGATCATCGAGCCCGTTCGAGTCGTCGTTCTTGTCGAGGTCGTCGGGCAGGTCCGAGTCGTTAGACCTATTCGGGTCGTCGTGCTTGTCTGATTCGTTGGGCCTGTCCCACAGATAGTAATATATTTTAAAAAATAATATACTTTTCATGTGGAAGATGAAAGCCCATGGGTTGGCCCTGGCCCATGGGCTTTTGTAGGGTTTTTGGCCCTGTGGGCTTCTTTGTTGGGGGCTTTTTTTCAATGTGGGTTTTTTTAGCCCTAGCCCACATGGGCCAGGGCCAAACTCTGTGGACTGGGCCAAATTGACACCTCTACCTATGAGGGTGTGTTTGAGACCTCAGTGATTAAAGCCATGGGAGTCCATGTAGTGAGAGACAAAAACATCAACATGGAGGATATTCTATATGATGATCCTTACACCAACATAAAAGTAGAGAATCAAGAATGATAGAAATTTCATCTAAACAAAATGAAGAAACATGGTTTGTAGAGAACACATTAATGGCAATCTTGGATTTTTCTTCACAAGTGCTGGTGTATTATCTCTCCACTCTTAAGGCCCTCAACAATAATGCTTTCTGATGGCAATTGTTAGTAACTTATTTTAGTAACATATTACAAACTTAGCAAGAGTGGAAGACTTTTACTTTTTAACATGCAGTGTACCATGTTTAGGAGGGTTTTGTTTCTCCTTTCAGCAGTACCATTATGTTATGGCATGTATAAGGGTGTTACCTCATCTATTAATATCCCTTTATCTGCACAGAGACTTTGGAAATCTATACTGATGTGTATTCTCCTTCTCCATCAGTTCTCAACACTTGAACATTGTGTCCACTTTGTTTCTTAGCAAGCCGTTTAAACCTTTTAAGCACATCCAAAGAGTCACACTTTCTTTTTAGCATATAAGTCCTCATTTTCCTAGTCACATCATCGATGAATGTGATGAAATTATTTCCACCAGGGGTTTCAACCTATATTAGCCCATAAATATCTGAATGTATAACTAACCTTTTGTTCGTATCAAAGACACTCAAAGAGTTACTTTTCATAGTCATCATTAACCCTTTCTGCAATAGTTGACCCAAGCTTAAGAGACTTGTGTTCAAACCTGGTACATACAACACATCTTCGATAATGACATCTCTGCCATCATAATCTTTTAAACCATATGCCATTACCCTTAGCAATCAAGTTGTTATCATCTGCAAAGTGAATCCTTCCATGAGATGCGTCATTTATACGAACAAACTAATCTTTTCTACTAGTCATATGTGTTGAACATCCGGAGTCCAAATAACAGGATGATTCATCCACAACATCAGTGCCAGTTTGAGCCATCAACATTATCGCTTCCAAATCAGAATTATCATCTTGTACTAGATTTGCTTCGTTTTTCGATTTATTCTTTGCTTGTATAAATGAGGCAGCTCATGGCAGAGATGTCATTTCGAATATGTGTTGTATGCACCAGGTTTGAACACAAATCTCTTAAGCTTGGGTCAACTATTGCAGAAAGGGTTAATGATGACTATGAAAGGTAACTCTTTGAGTGTCTTTGAAAAAAATAAATTCTTTACTCCTTATCCATCCTAGAAATGTCGAGCAAAATGACCAAATTTTTTGCAATTATAACACACAACCTTTTTATCAAACTTCCGCTCCTTCCTTCCACCGGAAGAAGCATTCACCTTCTAATCTTTTGTTTCTTCAATTGCAACAACTACATGATCAAACCTTGGAGGTAAAGTTCTCATAATCTTGTCCACAACCTGCTGATCTGAGATGCTGATATGAGATGTTATCTCAACAAGATCCCATAGCATGAACACGTTCTTGAATTTTATCAAAATAATCTAATGTGGTTTCACTATCTTCCATAGTCAGAAATTCAAACTGTCGTAGTAGAAATTGGAGTCTTACCTTCTTGATTTTATTACCATCATCATAGGTCTTGACCAAAATTCCCCATTCTTCTTTGGCAATGGCTGCTTTTGAGATTTTGTTGAAGATTTTTTTGAAGGTCTTGACCAAAACATCTTGCCGTAAAAATCTAGCAACACCCATTGTATCATTCCACCCATTCCAACCATTTCTTTTTTATCAAACTTGGAGGTTCTTCTATCTTCTTGTTTCGCTCAAGAAACCACACCACAATATGAAGAATCATTCTTGGCTGACTCGCAATTTCGCAACACTCAATGTAAGATCAAAAAGACTGGAATAGATTTTATTTCCGGAGTCTTAATGGATCGTATGTAATGTAACTCCTGATACCATATAGGAACAGAAAATCAAGAGAGAAAAATATATAAACAACTCTTCTCATTAAACCATATGACAGGTATACTTCAAAATATATATATATATA
>Ga0214542_1008186_pt1 | contig 17513 bp, 9 predicted proteins | sample CNSS1metaG_FD_160096 | JGI IMG/M metagenome (GOLD analysis project Ga0214542, IMG submission 160096) | Root nodule microbial communities from cowpea collected in UCLA plant growth center, Los Angeles, California, USA - CNSS1 | ecosystem: Host-associated > Plants > Roots > Nodule | place: USA... | reverse complement strand
TTGTGCTTTTGGTGGTTTATTATTGCTGCTCTTTGATTATTGCTCCTCATAGATTCTTGCAAGTTAGGGGAAATTATATCCGCTGCATTCTCTGGTATATTGTTTGTTATTGTTTTCCCCATCAGTTTACATGTCGATGTTTGTTTGTAGTTTTTATGGAAACAATAATTTTGGGGATTAAAGAGTATAATTAGTTTCAATTGTTTTAATTATTTTTTAGTTTTAATTGTTTAAATTGTAATTGGTTCTCATTCTTTTGTGCAAATCCTTTTCTTCAATAATTACCTGCCACAAAATTATATGTTTTGTTTTCTTCATCCAATTTTTCATTTGGTTATTATTTATTTTATGGTTTATTAATGTTTATTTATTGATATTTATATCCAAAATTTATTTATTCTTAATTCTTTATTATCCTATTTGTAATGGTGTTATATTATTATTCATTATTCATTTGACTATTAATCTATAAGTTTTGATTATTTTGTGCACTATTAATTTTGTGAGGAAGCATTATTAGCAAGAACAACTTTTTCCAAAACTATATATTTTAAAATTAGTAATGGTATTTCACTTTTAATAATTATCGATTCATTATCGAACTATAAATATTGATAATTTAGTTTCATAAATTTATTAAATCCTACACAAGTAATTTAATAAAATAAAGAAATATAAATTTGAAAACTATTACAAAAATTTGAAACTAAAATAATTACGCACATATCAATACATCAATATATAACAAACAGCAACTTTGGCAACGTGGATCATACAAGTTTTTCAAAAAATAAAATAAAATAGAAAATAAAACCCAAATAAGAAAAATACATTTGGTTACTAACAAAGTTGACCATTCTAACATATTGAATAACATAATAATACAACAATATAACAATACTAATATAATAATAATAATATAAAATAAATAAATAATAGAATAATAACATTGTAAATAAATTAAATAATAAATCATTAAAATTAATATTTCGTTTATAATGCAATTAAATAATAATTTAAAAATAATTTCAATAATATAGATATAAGTGAATTATTAAGAATTAAAATTAAAAATTCTTTGATTGAAGATAAATAAAATTAACTAACCAATTCAATTTCAATATTTTTTCTAAAATTAAGATTTAGATTGTCAATGATAAATTCAAAATTTAAAATATATAGTAACCAAGTTTAAATTTAAAATTTAAAATTACAAAATACTGTAAAAATGTTTGTTTATGTAGAAAACATTTAATATTTCATTATACAAAAACATAATCATTAAATGCTAACAAATAATTCTTGTTTATCTATATGTATTAAAAAAATAATGATAATAATAATATAAAAATTAATATATATATATATATATATATATATATATATAATTTGTAGTGTTAATGTAATCATAATTTGTTCCTGAAAACTAATTTAGAATTTAAGATTCATGATTCTCACATATTAATATACATAAGTCATAATACAATGTTAACCTTGATAGATGAGAGATCATATGAGAACACGTTCTTCAATGTTTGTTCTTTAACTTCTTTTTCCGAATCTATCTATTTGCTTTTCTTTATCCTCTTACACTCATTTTTGTGATGGTTTATTACGAAAGAACTCCATGACTAAGGAAGAAATTCTAATCTTTTTTATAAACTAATGTCCACTAAGTTGGGCCAAACTTTATTTTTATTTTATTATAACTTTCCATAATAATTAACTAATGAGTTCTTATATTTTAATAAATTACATTTGAATCCATCATAATATTTCAAATGAGTCACATAATTAATTCGTCAATTAATTCATATATTTATATATATATATATATATATATATATATATATATATATATATATATATATATATATATATATATATATTTGCATGAGGAAATTCATACTTATTATTACATGGTTATTTTGTAAGGATGGTTTCAATCATTAAAAATAGGTCAACACTTTATGCACTATTAACTATACTTGTTAGTTTGCTATTGAAAGTTAGTGATGGTGGAGTTCTAGGTTCTGAAGTAAAAGATAGACCTTTTTTCCTTCAAAAGTAATCATTGAAATGACCAATTTCATAGAGAAATAATACTCGATTATTCATTGTAAGCATCATGATCTTTGGTCTTAAATAATAAATATTGGTTAAACACATAACTTTGTTGTTACTAATCCCTTTGTAAAGATAATATTTTACTTCTGTCACTTTTATATTTATAGACAAGATTGAGATGGTTGTCTTGATCATGAACGTTTCTGGGACATATTCCACATTGGACTTGTAAGATTAATCTCAGGTCTCGTGAATGTTTCAAGTGGACGACATGCATATTTTTCTTTCTTTCCTTTTATTATATTATTTTAATGTTATGCATTTTGATATGTTACACAAGTTGTTCTTGTAAAACTGAATATATCCTGAATATATCCTGCAAAGATCTTCATAAGTAATTCTTTTCACGTACTTCAACCTCTAACTTTACACCTTCAAATCGAGATTGTAAATTAATATGTTGTTTTCATGCAGTATTATAAAAAATTACTATATGATCTTAAGATTCATGATTTTCACACATTCACGTACATAAATCTATACAAATCATAATAGGATACTAAGTTGATTTATGAGAGATCCAATGAGAATGCGTTTTTCAATATTTGTTCTTTAATCTTCTTTTTCAATCTATCTCTTTGTCTTTCTTCCAACTCTCACACTCTCTTTGTGAAAGAACCTTATAGTCAAAGACAGAACCTAATATCTTTTTATAAGTCAACGTTCATCAAGTTGGGTTGAGCTTTATTTTATCTTTATTTTGGTTTATTATGACTTCCCATAATAATCAATAGGTCCTTATATTTTATTGAATCACAACCAACCGAGTCCATCATAATATTTCAAATGAGTCACGTAATAAAATTAATTTCTCAATTAATTCTAACATAGATGTACCATGTCATGTCTCTTCAAGACTGAATGAATGTGTGGCTACAGAAGAAAACAAGAAAACAATATTTAATAAAACAATAAAACATTAATGAGAGTATGAATTTTATAACATATTGAAATAAAAATTGAAAAAAAAAAGTGTTAAAAAGGAATGACTCCTAAAGGGATGTTCTAATGTGATTACTTTAACATAGAAAAATATTTAATACATTAAATAAATAATAACTATTCAACTATTAAGTTTGATTAATGCATTAAAGAGTTGCATAACTTACTATAAATGCATATTCAAGGTCATAAATTCAATACAATTTCTCATTGAACAATATTCCTACTCCATATATAAGAATGAATCATTTTTTTCCAAAATTGCAAGAAGTTATTGAGAAAAGATGGTCTCAATCTCCAAGCTTGGGTTGTTATTTTCTTTGCTTTTAACAACACTTTTTCCTTTCCAATTGAGAGGGAGTGGGAGTGGATTTGTGGCTTCAGAAGCAGAAGATTCGCTTTTTCCTCCTTCCAAAGTAGATGTTATAATCATCAATTACATGGCTGAGAAGGACTTGATTTTTCGTTGCCAAGACAAGCACCATGATCTTGGGACTCAAGTATTAAGTTATAGTGAAGGATTCACTTTTAGTTTTAAACCTAATAAATTTGTGAAGATTACTTTGTACTTTTGTTTTTTTACATGGGTAGGAGGAAAAGGTCATCATTTTGACATTTATGACGAAGATAGAGATGATTGTGCTGAATGCTTATGGAAAATATTCGAGACTGGACCGTGTATTGTTCGTCCAAAGTTTAATAGATGTTATGTGTGGAACAAATAGAAAAATACCTCTCTAAGAAGGAGGTAGCTTATGACATTGAAGATGATTTCTTTATGTTACTTTTTAATTTGTTTTGATGATATTATATTATTTTATTCCTTTTATACCTTTGTTTACCTTATTTTCTATTTTTATTTTGGCTTAATTAGTCAAATGGTACCCATTTTCGTGAAAATGTGTCAAAATGGCACATGCTTTTAAGTTTGTGTCAATTTAGTACCCAAATTGGTTGATGTGCATAATGAAGTTCATCCCGTTAATTTTTTAGAAACGTCATTAATAGTGACCTAATGTGGCATAGGAGAACAAATACGTGTCAAAATTCCTAATTGTATAGTGTCATTCTTTGTTGTTACGGTGAATTCGTTTGTTTTAAATGGATACATTGATGTTTCCCCTTTGCTCTAATCATTGTTCTCCATTTTCGTCTTCATCTTCATCGTAGAGGAAGTGATTACCTAAAGAGGTGCTGGTTGAAGTAGGCAATGTCTCACAGTCGCAATCATTCTTGCTCATCTTTTTTGTGGGGTATAACAAAACCACAATGTGTCTTCTCCTCGTGGTTGGTCTGGGTCATTGGGTGGAATACCAATTTGCCATTGTGAGGAGATTGCAGTCTTGAGAGTTGCAAGAATAGTGAAGAATGGTGGAAAACAATTTTGGGGTTGCTCTAACTACAAGGTTTGATCTATGGTTTATTATTTTTCTGCTGGGATGAGTGTTCCTGTTAAGAAGATCTTTGTTTGTGTATTTTTTTTAGTTGCGGAGTGGAAATGAAGATTTTAAAATGTGTAAAGTGTGCAATTATTTAAAATGGTGCAATGAACATAATGGGGATGAAAAAGATGCAACTATTGCCAAACAAAGCAAAAAAGATCTATAATATGGAAAAAGCTCTAATTCATTTTGAAAAGTGGGTTAAGTTTTTAGTTGGGATGATTTGTTTTTTGGGGTTTGATTAACGCCATTCTCCTTTTTCTGTTGTTCAAAATTTGGTGAAGGGTTGTAGTGAGATATGCTATCACGAGCAAGCTTTGTATTTTGTGGGTTGTAGTGAGCAAACTATGTATTTTTTGGACTGAAGTTGTAATTTGTTGTTATTAAATGAATGGAAAGTTTAATTGCTTAATCTATTGTTACAAAATTATTCACAAGTGTGTACAAATATAAAGAGAACCATAGAAGATAACATTTGATGGAAATTGACGTGATAAAATATGGTGCAAATTGGCGTGATAAAATAGTGAAGAAGTTATGTATTTTGTGGACTGAACTTGTAATTTATTGGTATTGCATGAATGGAAAGTATAGAGAAGCATATAAGATAACATTTGATGGCAATTCACGTCATAAAATATGGTGCAAATTCATGTCATACTAATCTCACATTCATTGTTGAATAGAACATTATTGGTCAAAGTGTAGAACCTGGACATATCTTAAGCAACTAATACTTGTAAGCAAAATACATTTCAAAATACCTTGGATAATACATGATGAAGTTGTAAATAATGTGCCTTCCAAAAGTGGGCCCAATTACGTAATAAAGCTATAAATAAATAATGCAGGTGCAAACTGTTCACAAATAAGGACTTATGCTTCCAAACTGGGCCCCTCCTATTTGTCAATTTTTGTCTATTATTGGTACTTACATATGGTTTTGGTGGTGGTTGTGTTTGTTATGTAGAAGCTATTTGACTTTTTTTGTTGTGTTCTACTTTGGATGTAGTTGTATGAGTTGGTGGTTGATTGACATAAAAAAAACAAACAAGAATCATTTATTACAATTTAATGTTTATGTTTTTTTGTATAATGAAATATTAAAAGTTTTCCATACAAACAAACATTGACATGTAAACTAGTTATAAAACTATGAGTGAGTTTGTTTTTTCCTCCAAAATGGTTACTACCACCTTTCAAGATCCAAATATATTTTACATAATTACGAAATAAAGTTTTAAAGTGACTATTAGTATAATTTAGGTTTAATACCACTTTCTTTGTGCATGGAAATCAAAATTTCAATCAATTAAGTTGTTATAAAATCAATAAATTACCTCCACACTTGAATTGTTTTGAAACAAATAATTCCTTTCTACCACTTCCTTGCCTATAATAAATCCAACAATTCTCCACGACCTAGATTTGAATCTCACGATGCATCCACTTTTGTAGTATAAAAGTTATATATGTAGAATATTAAAATTATTTCTATAAAATTTAAGAGAAAATGTTTTCACATGTAGGAAAAAAAATATAATCAAAAAGATGAAAAGAAAAAAAGAGCGTAAGTATCTTCTACTAATTTGGTTAGATAAAAATAAAAGGCTTAATTACTCGGATGGTACCCACTTTGGTATAGGTGTGTCAATCTGGTACCCGCTTTTAAAAGAGTGTCAATTGCATCCCAATTTTTGAAAAAGTGCTTCAATTAGGTCCCTTTCAGACGAAGTTGACTAACGTTGTTAGTCAATGTGCCATGTGTCAGTCTGTGGTTTTTTGAATTTTTTTGAATTTCTTTTGAATTTTTTGAAAAAAAAATTAAAAATGCCACGTGTCAGGTCCTTGTGTGAGACACGTGGCATTGTCAATGCCACGTGTTAGTGTCACTCTCAGATGTCATTGTGTTGATTTCGATTTAATTCTCATATATGTCTTTTTGTTTCAATTTAGTACCTACTTATGTGTATCTGATTCAATCTTGACCTAATTGTTTTTAATAATTAAAATCCATTTTTTATAAAATTAAAAGTAATTAAGTATAAATTTTTTACAAAAATTAAGTATTTGATATTTATATTAAAATTTAGTGGTAAAGTCATTTTATTAAGTCATTTTTAATAAAAAAAAATTAGTATAACAGACAGACAAATAAAAATTTTGGTTTAAAATTAGTAAGAGACAATATTGTTCTGTTTTGAAAAAAAAATAATTAAAAAAACATGAGTACTTAATAAAATAGTAATTAATAAAGTAATATGTTAAAAAGTCATTTTTAATAAAAAAATATTAGTAAATTTATACACATAGTAAATTTAGTCTAAAAAATATTAGTAAAACAATATAAATATTAGTACTTAATTTTGCAAAAATATTTATCCTTAATTAGTTTTAATCTTAAAATAATGGATTAAAAAAATAATTTTCTTATTAAAAAAATTGGGATAAAATTGAATCAGATACACATAAGTGGGTACCAAATTGAAACAAAAAGACATATATATGGACTAAATCGAAATCAACACAATGACATCTGATAGTGACACTAACACGTGGCATTGCAATGCTACGTGGCACTGACAATGCCACATGTCACACACAGAGACCTGACACGTGATATTTTTAATTTTTTTTTTCAAAAAATTTAAAAAAAAATTCAATTTTTTTAAAAAAAAAAATCAAAAAAATCACAGACTGACACGTGGCACATTGACTAACGGCGTTAGTCAACTCCGTCTGAAAGAGACCTAATTGAAGCACTTTTTCAAAAGTTGGGATGCAATTGACACTTTGATTGATGGAGTTGAGAGGATCCTCTCAACAGTCACTACTATGATTAATGGTTAAAACAGTACAAAAACTTGAGATGAATGATTCTATTGAGTATAAAGAAACTTACAAATCCTTTTCCTTTGTCTAGCAATAGTTGCATCTCTTTCATCGCCATTATCTTCATTACACCATTTGAAATAATTGCACCATTTGAAATAATTACACCCTTTAAAATTTTCATTTCCAATCTGCTTTAAAAAAAAACACAAACAATGATTTTCTTAACAAGGAACACTCATCTCAGCAAGAAAATAATGAAAACCATAGATCAAACCTTGCAATTAGGGAAACTCCAAAATTGTTTCGCACCATTCCTCACTGTTCTTGCCACTCTCAAGACTACAATCTCCCCACAATGGAAAATTAGTGTTTTGCCCAATGACCCAAACCAACCACATGGAGAAAACACATTGTGGTTTTGTGGCCCTACGAATAACATAAGCAAGGATGACTGTGACTGCGAGGCATTGTGTACCTCAATCAGCACCTCTTCAGTAAATCATTTCCTTTGCGATGAAGATGAAGACGACATGGAGAACAATGATTAGGGCAAAGGGCAAACATTAATGTATCCATTTAAAACAAACAAATTCACATATAACAACAAAGAATGCCACTGTACAATTAGGGATTTTGACACGTGTCCGTTCTCCTATGCCAAATCAGGTTATTGTTAATGGCGTTTCTGAAAAACTAATGGGATAGACTACATTGATGCACATTAACCAATTTAGGTACTAAATTGACACAAACTTAAAAGCGGGTACCATTTTGACACATTCCCACGAAAGTAGGTACCATTTGACTAATTAAGCCAATAAAAATAAGAATAGCATTATTAATTTACTGCACAATAAAGTTCAATATCACAATTTTATCACAACAAAAAAACTAATTTTACAATAGTATTTCTAAATTTTATTACTTTCCCTTACCTCAAATAGTTTTTCCCAAAAGTAGAGCTTCATAGTTCAATAGATTGAGTTATTCCCAACTAGGGACCTATTATAGATTATCCAAACAAAGTAGAAATTTAGGATATACTAGAAGTAGTTGAGTGAATCCTCTCAACTGTCCTTACTAAGATTGATGGTTAAAACTCTACAAAAACTTGAGATGAATAATTTTATGGAGTATATAGAATTTACACGGTTTTTAAATCTTATCAATTAAAGCTACTTATTAACTCCTCAATTTCAACGTGACACGTCCAGGTTTTTAAATAGATGAGAATAGAAGAAGAAATTGAAAAAAAATGGACGAATGAGGGTGCTTTGGGCGGAAGAGATGGGTGAAAGTTATAGGTTATATGTTTCTTCCTTTTGTTTTTCCTTTCCTTCTTTCCTTTTGTTCTATTATTTTAATGTTTTGCATTTTGCCACGTTACATAAGTTGTTCTTGTAAAGTCAAATGTATCTTGTAAAGATCATCACAAGCAACTTTTCCCACGTACTTCAACCTCCAACTTCACACCTTCAAGCCAAGATGTCCTAGGTCATGTCTCTTTAAGATCAAATGGTTGTGTGGCTGCAGAAGATCTCCATACAAGAAGAACTTGAAGATGAACCTTTACGATTCAAAGGACCTATGACAAGGGCAAGAAGCAAGAGATTGGAAAATCACATCTATTCAAGACTCTTGATACTACAAACAACTGCAAGTGGAATTCAAAGGATATGAAGATCATGGCTTGGAGCACTTTTGAATGATAGTTATTAGGAAATTAATTTATATTTTTAAACTTTGGGTTGTCTTTTAGAAAATAAGTTATATTTTTGGGCTCTGGGCTTTATTTTAAAAATTAGTTTATGTTTTGGTTTGGTTTGGGCCTTCTTGTAGGACTCTTAGGTTTTCTTAAACTCATGTGCCTATATATAGAGGTATCATAAACTATTGTAGGCACTTTTAGTCATATATTGAATTTGATTTCATTAAAGAGAGGATTTTCTTTGTTCTTGGCTTAGGCCTCCGGTTCTTATCAAAGATTAACATCTTTGTGGCGAATCTTCACTTGACTTATCAATATGCTAGATTGTGGCGTCCTTCGTCTCTGTCTTATTCCGCATTCTTCTCTGATTTATTCGTGTCGTGCCTCTTGAGGATTCAAATTCAGAAACGATCATACTCTTTCCTGAATAGGATCGTATCAATGACTCCTAAAGGGGGTGTTTTAATGTTATTACTTTAGCATAGAAAAATATTTAATACTCCATTAAATAAATAATAAATATTCAATTAATATTGATTAAATTTGATTAATGCATAGAAGAGTTACACAACTTACCATAATTGCATATTCAAGGTGATAAATTCAACACAATTTCTCATTGAAGAATATTCCTACTTCATGTATAAGAATGAAACATTTTTTCCAAAATTGCAAGAAGTTATTGAGAAAAGATGGTCTCAATCTCCAAGCTTGGGTTATTACTTTCTTTGCTTTTAGCAACACTTTTTCCTTTCCAATTGGAAGGGAATGAGGGTCGAGTTGTGGCTTCAAAAGTAAAAGATTTTTTTATTCCTCCTTCCAAAGTAGATGTTGTAATCTACAATTTGGTAGCTTCAAAAAATTTGACTGTTCATTGCAAAGACAAGCACCATGATCTTGGGAATCAATTATTGAGTTATAAGGAAGGATTAACTTTTAATTTTAAACCTAATAAATTTATTTTTGTTACTTTGTACTTTTGTCATTTTACTTGGGTAGGAACAAGTCATCATTTTGATATTTATGACGAAAATAGAGATGTATGTTCTCGATGCGTATGGCACATATTTGAGAGTGGACCGTGTATTGTTTATCCAAAGTTTGGTAAATGTTTTGCGTGGAATAATTAAAAAGTATTTATCTAGGGAAAGAGGTAGCTTATGAAATTGAAGATGGTTTCTTTATGTTCCTCTTTTTTTATTTACTTTCCAAAATTATAGAAATAAAATAGTAATATAATAAAATAATTGAGAGTATTTTATGAGAGAAATATTTTGATGATAGTCTATTATTTAATCCATTTTATTATGTAATTGGGCCTATTTTGGAAGGCACATTATTTGTAACATCATCATGTATTATAGAGAGTATTTTGAAATGTATTTTGCTTACAAATATTAGTTGCTTAAGATATGCCCAGGTTCTACACTTTGACCAACAATGTTCTATTCAACAATGAATGTGAAATTAATATGACGTGAATTTGCACCATATTGTATGATATGAATTGTCACCAAATGTTATCTTATATGCTTCTCTATATTTTCCATTCATGCAATACCAATAAATTACAAGTTCAATCCACAAATTACATAGCTTCTGAACTATTTTATCATGTCAATTTGCACCATATTTTATCACGTCAATTTCCATCAAATGTTATCTTCTATGGTTCTCTTTATATTTGTACACACTTGTGAATAATTTGGTAACAATAGATTAAGAAATTAAACTTCCCATTCATTTAATAACAATAAATTGCAACTTTAGTCTAGAAAATACATAGCTTGCTCACTACAACCCACAAAATACAAAGCTTGCTCGTGATAGGACATCGCACTTACTACAACCCCTCATCAAATTTTGAACAATAGAGAAAGGAGGATGTTACTCAAACCCAAAAAACATATCATCTCAACTAAAAACTTAACCCACTTTTCAGAATCAATTAGGACTTTTTCTAGATTACAAATCTTTTTTGCTTTTTCTAGCATTAGTTGCATCTCTTTCATCCCCATTATCTTCATTGCACCATTTGAAATAATTGCACCCTTTAAAATCTTCATTTTCACTCACTTGTTAAGAAAATCACAGACAAAGATCTTCTTAACAAGGAACATTCATCTTGGCATTAAAATATTGAAAACCATAGATCAAATCTTGTAGTTAAGGTAACCCAAAAATTGTTTCCCACCATTCTTCATTGTTCTTGCCACTCTCAAGACTGCAAACTCCCCATAATGGCAAATTAGTGTTCCACCCAATGACCCAGACCAACCACCAGGAGAAGACACGATGTGGTTTTGTAACCCCACGAACAAGATGAGCAAGGATGAGTCATTGCCTACTTTAACTAGCACCTCTTCAGCAAATCACTTCCTCTATGATGAAGATGAAGACAACAATGGAGAATAATGATTAGGGTAAAGGGAAAACATCAATGTGTCCATTTAAAACATACGAATTCACACGTAACAACAAAGAATGCCATTGTACAATTAGGAATTTTGAAATGTATTTGTTCTCATATGCCACATCAAGTCACTATTAATGGCGTTTTTGAAAAATTAACAGGATGGAATATTGAGGCACATTAACCAATTTAGAGGATACTCTTAACTATTCCTACTAAGATTGATGGCTAAAACACTACAAAAACTTGAGATGAATGATTCTATGAAGTATATATAAACTTACACTATTTTAAAATCTCATCGATTAAAGTTGCTTATTAACTCCTCAATTTCAACGTGACACAATTAGGTTTTTAAATAGACGAGAATAGAAGACGAAACTGAAAGAAAATGGACGAAGGAGGGTGCTTTGGGTGAAAGAGATGTGTGAAAGTTGTAGGTTATATGTTTCTTCCTTTTATTTTTCCTTTCCTTCTTTCCTTTTATTCTATTATTTTAATGTTTTGCATTTTCACACATTACATAAGTTGTTCTTATAAATTCGAATATACCCTACAAAGATCCTCACAAGCAAATCTTCCCACGTACTTCAACCTCCAACTTCGCACCTTCAAGCCAAGATGTTGTACGTTATGTCTCTTCAAGACCGAATGGTTATGTGCTTGCAGAAGACACTTTTACGTTCAAGTCAGTCAAGCGCGTATCGTAATAAATTTTGTAATAACGAAACATAATTAATTTACCTCATATATTGTGCTATTTATACCATGTTTATGGGTTTTTACCTGGATGAGCCTGGTCCACGTAGCTAATTACCTTGATTAACTTTGTCTCTAGTACTTTTCTAATTTGCTTTAGTTATTACCTTAACTTAATCACAATTTGTCATTGTTAATGACCTAATCGATATGATGTCGTCTTAGCCAATGTGATGTTGTTCTATTTGAGTACTCTCAGGCCAAGTACATCTCGAACCAGGTGGTTGAGATGTCCACGAGTGTGTATAGTACACAAACGAAGTTTTAAATTGATTTGTATGGAAAGAGTTTTTTAAATGTATGTAAAGTTAGATTTTCAAATTGCTAGAATTTATATTTTATTTAAATATTTAATCTTAATATTTATAAATATTTATATAAATTAAATTAATCTTTATTTATATAAATAGTTATTTTATATTTGATTGAAAAATTTATGTTAATTTAATAAATAAGATTATTTTCTACTATATCTCCATAAGAACTCAATAAAACATTAATGAGACTATGAATTTTGTAACTTCCTGAAATAAAAATTAAAAGAAAAAACTATTAAAAGGAATGCTCTTAAAGGGAATGTTTTAATGTTATTACTTTAGCATAGAAAAATATTTAATACTCCATTAAATAAATAATAAATATTCAATTAGTATTAATTAAATTTGATTAATGCATCGAAGAGTTTCACAAATTCAATATACTCTCTCATTGAAAAATATTCCTACTTCACGTATAAGAATGAAACATTTTTTCCAAAATTGCAAGAAATTATTGAGAAAAGATGGTCTCAATCTCCAAGATTGGGTTGTTACTTTCTTTACTTTTAACAACACTTTTTCCTTTCCAATTGAAAGGAAGTAAGGGTCGAGTTATAGCTTCAGAAGTAGAAGATTCGCTTTTTTCTCCTTTCAAAGTAGATGTTGTAATTTACAATTCGATGACTTTGTAAATATTTGACCGTTCATTGCAAAGACAATCATCATGATCTTGGGACTCACATATTGAATCATGGGGAACAATACAACTTTAGTTTTAAACCTAATTTCTTTGCGAATGTTACTTTGTACTTTTGTAGTTTTGCATGGCTAAGAACAAGACATTATTTTGACATTTGTGACGAAGATAGAGATGATTGTGCTGAATGCGTCTGGAACATATTTAAGAGTGGACCGTGTATTGTTTATCCAAGGTTTAATGAATGTTTTGTGTGGAATCATTAGAAAGTATTTATCTAAGAAAGAGGTAGCTTATGAAATTGAAGATGGTTTCTTTATGATATTTTTTTATTTACTTTCCAAAATTATATAAATTAAATAGTAATATAATAAAATAATTTAGGGTATTTTATGACAGAAATATTTTGATGAGATTGTATTATTTAATTCCTTTTCTGTTTGAAACCCTGCTACTGTCTAAGGTTTGAAACCTCCCATACTGCCAAAGATTTGAAACCCCCTTGATATTGCTAACAGTTTGAAACCTCTATTATCTCAATAATCAACTTTAAATATTTTACATTAAAACTTTTTATTTTTTTTTGTTTCATATTTTTTAATAATACATAAATCCTGAAATAAAAGAAAAATTATAAAAGGCAAGGATTTTAATTTTTGGTATTTATAATTTGCATATAACATTCATAAAATGAATAAAGAACAAAGTGTATAATTTTAATAGGATAATTATATATTGACCCATTTTTAACCCATTACTCTAATCACCATTCAATTATCTTTTTTGTAGTGGAGTGATGTGATAATCTGAGGATGATTAGAGTGGTGGATTAAAAGTAAGTTAGAAAAAGTTGGTCAAAATATAATTATCCATTTTAATATTAAATAATGTAAATAACAAAGCATAAAAGTTAAATTTAGCTTGTCATTAGTGTTATTTGTTCTAAATCAGAAAAATAGACATAATGAAAAATTAAATAACATTATTCTAATGTGATGTTTGATGTTGATCATTTGTTTCTTCGTTAAAAACACTTCCTTAATCATATTCATATACCTTACATGTCAAAAATAATAATAATTGATAATTTTCAAATAATAATATCAAATATTAATTTAACTAATATTTAAATATTATCAATGATGCATGACACGTGGTACAAAATCACGAGGCAATTCATTGATAATTTTGTAACAAAAGAAATAACGAATACCTTTGACACATTGAATTGGGGTGTGAATATAGAAACATATTTCAAAACACAAGAACTAGACAATGAAAATGAGTACTTTCATTTCAGACTTAAACTTACTTGAGCTTGCAAATTTCATCCAATAAAAAACTGACAAAGTTAGAAAATATTGGCTTGGTGAGCCGTTAAAAACAATAAAATATTTAGATAGAAATGTTCATCTTAAATTTTGTCCCGTATCCAAAACTTCACAAAAGTGTTTCCACTCTTCGACACTAATGAGTGAAATTAGTAAAAGAAAAGAGAAATAAAAGAAAAAAATAAAATTAAAATTGAAGTCACATTAATAAAAATTAAAGTCACATAAAAATAAAATAAGAAAATATAATCAATATTAATTATAAAAGAATAAAGATAATTAATTATTTTTTTCTAAATAAAGTTATAATTTATTGAAAAAAAGTTTTAACTCATTAAAATGTCATTTTTAATACCAATAAAATTTAGCATACACAAATAATAATTTAATTAAATTTTATTCTTAAACATAAACTGATAATTAATTTAATAAAGATATATTAGTAACAATTTTTTTAAGCTTTTTTTTATCTTAAACATAATTTTATAGTTAATTTAATAGATGTATATTAGTATTAAAAAAATAGACTTTTTTCTTAAACATAATTTTATAATTAAGTTAATAGAAGAATAATTGTACTTAACTTTTGATTTAAACATTTCTTTTTTGGAAACCTAAAACGATAGTTTTACCTGTTTTATCCTTGAGTTGATATGTCAGTAATACCTTATAATTTATTAATATTTTGAAATTATTACAACTATTATATTATTAGACATATCATCTCTACCAAATTTCAAGGTATGTCAAGAGTCACTCTATAATTTTTTAGAGTACTCGTTGAGACTTACGTCTGATTATTAGTTTGTGTTTTGGGGTTAACTAGGTGCATGTTCATCATTCATACTCATCCACATTTATATATTTTTTCATTCACATTCATCTCTTTTGTTTATATTAATCTCCTTCACCCACTCGTATTTCTTTCATCCACATTGATCTTTTTCATATAGACTCATTTTCTTTCTTCCACATTAATCTCTTTCATCTTCATACATCTCCTTTATCCATACTCATTTTCCATCCATTACAATCTTCTTCTTTTTTTCTATTTGTTTGTTTGTATTTTAGTTTGTTAAAGATGGTGATGAGAATTTTTTAATTGTTTTAAAATTGTGATTAGCATTAGCCAACACAAGCAATTAAAAGTAGATTTTATTTAGTGTTACATAAGCGCCAGTTTAGTTGATACTAAAATACTTTAATTAAAACTAATTTAAGATGCTAAGTAGAGTCAATTTTAAAATATTGAAACTTCTTAGACCTTAAAAGTCTAACTTATATAAAAGGGTTAAATATGTTTTTGGTCTCTCAGGTTTAAGTGAGCTTTAAAATTAGATCCTTTTCGAAATTTTATACCAATTTAATCATTCATCTTTAGAAATGCGTGAATTTAGTCCTTCTTACCAAATTTTGTTAAGTTTATTTAACATTTTAAACGCATTTTATGATAATATTTGAGTTAACATTGAAGCGAAAATGTGTTAAACGGTATAAACAATTCAAATACTATCATGAAATGCACTTGAAACGTCAGATAAACTTAACAAAAGTCGGTTAAAAAGACTAAATTCACGCATTTTTAAGAATGAATGACTAAATTGGTCAAACTTTTTGAAGAAGAACTAATTCCGAATTTCACTAAAACTCGAGGGACAAAAACATAGTTAATACTGTATAAAATTTACATTAAAAAAGTTGACAATAATAAATTAACATTTATGTTTTAAAAATTGGCTGCTTATGATGCAAATTTGACACTATTAACTAATTAGTATCATTATTTATTTATGAGCGTAAGTGAAAAAACCATAATAGAAATTATTAATATGACTGAAAAAAGTATTTTTTATTTTTAATTTGTTTTAATAATATTATGTTAATTATTTATTTTATCAGAATAAATAAATACGTAAATATTAATACAAATATTAAAGAAATATTATGGCATCATCTGTGCAAATTTTTGTTCTTATGCAAAGTGTCGTTTTTAATTCTCAACTTTCGTGTTTATTTTTTTTTTCATTTTTCTATGTTTATTTATTTATTTTTTGCTCTCTGTTATATCTGAAAGCATACGGTGAATGTGAAAATTCTAATAAATAAAAAACGTTGAATTTGGGGAGTCTTATTCGGGAAAAACTTCTCACCCTTTAATATGAGCCTAAAATATTTAAAATTAGATTGAAAAATATCTTGGATCATAAATAATCATACAACTTATTTATTTGAATAAAGTATCTTGAATGGTAAAATCACAAGACTATAATACTTGAGGTCACCTACTATAGTACTAAAATAAAAGTCAGAATTAGATTATAATTTGATTTATAATGTCACCTACATTAATTATTTATTAGCTTCTAATATTCCACTTTTCTTAAAATTTCATTTATCGAATATAATACTTCACTATGATTAAAAAAAGAGAGTCATGGTTTTTCTTCATTTTTTAATTAATTATAACTTTCTACTAATTGTTGCATTGACTTTCACTTTATGACTCAAGTAAGTTTTTTTTTTTTTTAGAATTCATTTTTTCCGTAGGTAATGTACCATCACATTCCTCCTTTAGTCTAAGTAGAGTAATTTTCCCCTCCATTTAATTAATTAACAATTGATAACATTTTATGCACAAAAGTTAATCATATGATTATATAATTTTAATTACATATTCAACTATCTCTATATAACAAATTTTATCACAACATTTCTTTATCTCGTGTTATTATCAAAATTTTCAATTTTCGCACATTATTTTAATTTTATTAAATTTTAAGGGCATGATAACACACACACACATAGTTAAAAAACCAAATGTCATTATTTTTTCAAATAATTTATGCAAAATAACATTATCTTTATTTCCTTTCTAATATCTATAACTATATATAAAGGGGATTCCCTCTTTTGTGTCCACATTTCATAATTCCAATTTTACCCTTTACAATTTAATTATTTATTAAATTTTTAAAAATTAACGGTTAATTTTACAAGTTTTT
>Ga0214542_1008184_pt1 | contig 17514 bp, 8 predicted proteins | sample CNSS1metaG_FD_160096 | JGI IMG/M metagenome (GOLD analysis project Ga0214542, IMG submission 160096) | Root nodule microbial communities from cowpea collected in UCLA plant growth center, Los Angeles, California, USA - CNSS1 | ecosystem: Host-associated > Plants > Roots > Nodule | place: USA... | reverse complement strand
TATATATATATATATATATATATATATCTTTACATATGTTAATAATTTGATCTCTGTGTAGACAATTTAAAATTATATTGGATAAAATTTCTGACAAATCTACGTTAAATTTTATAGTACCACACATAAAATTAGGATTGACCGTGTAAATTTTTGGTGTTCTTTAGATAAAAATAATTGATTTTTGTTTACAAGTAAAACTTGAAATACAAATAAATATCAATTATAATAATTTTGTTTTACTACCTAAAACACAAATTATGACAATGTGCAAAAATAGAGAGAATCACAATAGAAACATTCACACATTCCTACTTAAAAATTAGTATGGAGATATAAAATACATACCTCAATAATAAACTTGACTTACAAAAACTTTAATGCAATTTAAGCAACCATTTTGAAACACATCCACAACTATCACAAAAAACTCACAAGCAACAAAATGAGACATTATTGAGTTCTCTAAATATAATCACGATTTCAGTGTAAACAAGGTAGATGTTTAGACAACTAACTTCAATATAAAACATAAATATAATCGGATAAAATTGCTCCATATGAGAAATCATCACAAAAGATGAAGAAATGAGCTATTTTGGTTACTAATGGAGCCTCCATATATCTAGGATTGAGAGAAGAGAAAAGTCGCACACAAAAATTTTAGAGAAATGAGTGATAAAGAAGTTTCACATAACATTTTAAAAAGTCATTTACGTTGGACCTCTTGGGATCAAACTTGTGTCTAAGTGTGAATCCTTCACATGTTTTTTAATAGACATACTAGAAGAGTAGATACTTCACTACAGAGATTTGTATATAAAATATAAGAGATTTATAATTACTTTTAATCAAAATCCTTAAAACAAAAAGTTTATGGATATTTTTTTATATTGTTCATCTAATTAATCTCTATCCAATTCGAGTCTCAACTCTACACTTTAAACTCTCCAACACGTTTAATTTTTTTTTTCTTTCTTCTATATTTGACTATATGGAGTTCAAAGAGATAAGACCATCATATATTGCCTGGGTGTCATAGTCAAATAAGTAATGTTGAAGTAAAATTATCCCAACTCCAATTAAAGTGAAAGCAACACATTTACTTTTCCTTCAAATAGAATGACTCTTTTAAAACTTAAATGCTAGTTTTACTCAAATTCATTTTAACCACGCTGCAGTTGAGTAGCAAAAGTCAAAAAAACAAAAACAAAAACAGAGGACATAATTCTAATCGAAAGAAAATGTCATGAAACATTTACAACTGCAGAATACTTAAAAAACACACATGTTAGTCTTATTTAATCCCTCACATAATTTAAAGTTATTTAACTATTTAGAAAACACAGAAATGAGTTGCATTTATAGGACATGTAAAAAGGTCCACAATTCAGAAGCACTAAGCAATGGCAAGTTAAAATATTTTGATAAGGTGGTTACTTAGTAGTTTAAATTATCTCTATCTTCAAAATATACTGATTTTATTATATTAAATTTTTTAATAAATTTTAGAATATTAAAATCCAGAAAAAAAAAATTGTAAATTGGATTACCTGGTTGCGTAGATGGGTGGGTGTAAGTTATTTCCAATTTCACACTGTGTCTTGCTTTTGTCCTTTGAATACCCCTGCCGACTCAAATACAGTTCATACTTTCCTTCCCATTCAACCATACGTACGGCTTTTCAACTTTGAATTTAATTACAATTATGAACTTTTTTCATCTCCCAAATTCATTGCGATCATTCATCACTTGCATTCTCAATTTTGGGTAACCCAACATGCTTTCTACCGATTCCCCCTCTTCTTGTCCTTCCCTTGCTCCCTCTTTTTCATGAATCAAAACCCTATCATCATATGTCTATTTTTTTTTCACCACTCTACTTTTCAGACACATAACTCAACATTATTATATTCTCCATTGACCCCCTTTATGTGTGGAACGTTTTCCTTCTTTTTCTTGCATTGATTATAAACCTCTTCCAATTAAACGTGTGCCCTTTTGTGACTACATAGTGCCAAGTATTTTATTTGTGCGACTAATTTAGGGTTTAGGATGATCTATTGGATCATCTTTAATATAATTTTTTTTTTTGGCTCTTCTTAAGTTTTGTCTTTATTTAACTATGAAAATCAACATTATGAAACATAATATCATTAAAGTTGTAAAAATGAACTTAGTGGATAGGTGATAAAAAGAAAATCTGTAGAACAATTAGATCGGATAAAAAAAATTATAGTCTACATTAAGTTAAATAATTTTTTATCGAAGGTTTTATAAAATAGTATCACCATACACTACAAGAATGTCTATATATAATAATCAATTTTAGTAACAAAAACTGTAGTGAACAATTTAGATTTCAATTTATAAAATAAAAAATTATTGGTAATTAAAATAGTCACTATTATAAATAAAAAATTATAATTGGTTTGTAAATTTGTAAGACCCACTTTTTCTGTCCTAAATGTTTAAGGCCCCAAAACCCTTTCCAACCCTAACCCTCTCATTCTGCCTCCATTTCACAAGACAACTCCTTTCCTCACTCTCTCTTCTCTCTTTTCAGAGCTCTGTTAGGGTTTGAGCTAGTTCCTCCGTTGGGTAATCAAACTCTACTTCCAAGTAAGTAGAACTCTAGACCCTTATTCCTTTTATGTTTCCCCTTCTGTTTGGAAGCTCTAGTTCTGCTTTAACATCAGATATGATCTCAGTTTCGTTCTCCTTGGTTGCTTTTCCAGTTCCGCAAGCTGCCACGTTCTGTGGTGCTCTTCTTTGAGTGTTTGTGTAGATTTGCTAGCGTATTCCAGGTAAGGGAAGCTAGAGTTTTTCGTGTTCCTTCATATCTACCAATTTTTTAGTTTTTTTTCGTGTGTATGATGCATGTGTACTGTTGTGGTTGCCTGGAATATTGATAAATGTAGTGTGGTTTCGAATGCTTGGTTGTTGCACGCGTGAACAGTGGTGAGAACTGATATTTTTGCCCAAGCGAGCATGTCTCGCCTAGGTGAGACTAGCAGAAGCTCACCCAAGTTTTCTGCTGGAACTGTTGCTCAAGCGACGAGCCTTTGTTTTAAGCGAGGAGTAATCTCTTTGAGGCAAGGAGGTCTCGCCTAAGCGAGAAATCGCAGAAGCCACTGTTCCACTGCTTGAGCTCTCGCCTAGGCGAAAAGGGCTCGCTTAAGCGAGAGAACCTCTCTCACTTGAGCGAGGACTTCTAGCCTAAGTGAGACTAGGGTAGGTTTCATGCTCTAGTTCTGATTTGTTCTCTTATGTGGTTGCTTGCCTTCCTGATAGAGTGTTTTACCGAAAACGCACGATGTATGATGCCATGTAGGTTGTATGAGATTAAATGAGAATGAGATTTTGTTATGTTGAGTATGAAATGGAAAACATGAATTGTTGGTTGATTGGTTGGATATTGGCATGAGATTGTTATGCTTGATAAATCTATGGTTAGTTGGTGAGACATGGCTATGGTATGAGATTGACGTAATTCCATGAAACTCTTGTTGAGATTTCATGGTGGTGTTGGATGTGATGGACGTAATTCCATAAACCTCTTGGTGAGATCTCATGATGGTGTCGTATGTGATGGACGTAATCCCATGAACCTCTTAGTAAGGTTTCATGGTGGTGTCGTAGTGTATATAATTAGGTAAGGATTCAAGTAAGGATTGATTTCTGAAACTCTAAAGAGTCAGTTAGTCTCACGTAGAGTGGATTGACTCAAGTGGTGAGAGTAGTAGGAGGCCCTAGTCTTTGACAGGATAATAGCCTTAGATGTTCGAAGGCTAACCTTGTGCGTGGTAGGGTGAAACCCATTGGCAATGGCTCTACAGAGCAGTAGAGGTCACCATAAGTCAAGCATCCAGTGAATCTGACCGATTATATGTTTCCGTATAAATTGAGTCTTAGAGTCTCGTTGTTTGCTATCACATGCTTGGTTGATTGATGTGTTCTTGACTTTTAAATTGCATGCTTAATTGTATGATAAAAACCATTTTACTCTAGCTTACCCTTCTTGCTTGTATCTGTCTTCTTGTGTGGTTTTTTCTTTTTTCAATGATCACCAATTTCTTGGTGTGAGCAGATATGCACTAGTGCAGAATTTCCTTTTTACCTCGCCTTATATGCTTCGGTTGGCCAGGAACCGAAGCATATAATGGCGCGGTGACATTTTTGCAATTCTAGCCAAGTTTTATGCCTCAGTTCAGCTAACACCCGAAGCCAAAGATAGCTATAGGCCTCGATTCACGCAAAACCGGTGCCAAAGAGTGCTATAGGCCTCGGTCCAACAAGACCCGGTGCCAAAAAGGGGTATATGGCTTTGATTGTTAGAGGAACCGAAGCCATAGGGTTTATTTAGGGTTTCAATTTCGCAAACCCTTCAACTTCCCCGCGCTGCGAATATGCAACTCTTTCCTCTCTCTCTCTCTCTCTTTCTCTCTCTTTCTCTCTGCTGCAACCTCTGCCACCAAAGTCTCCGACCACCTCAGACCACCTCAGACCACTGCAACCACGCAAAGGCGAACAAAAACGCGAACCCTCTCTGTGTCTCATCTCCCGTCACCGTCGTGTCGCTCTTTCGTCTCTCTCCCTGCCACCGTCGCTACCACCACCCTCCTCCGTCGCTGCCACCACGATCCTGCAGCCACCGTCGCGGCGTCGCCTCTGCTGGTGCTGCACCTCACTGCACAGAGCGCTCTCCCGCATTCACACAACGCCATCAGTGGTTGTGCAAACCAGATCTGCAATTACGAAACCTGTAAATCAAAAAATCAGATCTGCGATTGCAAAACCTGCAAATCAAAAAACCAGATCTGTAAACATTGTCGCGGCCTTTGCAGATTCACAAACCACCACTGACAATCGTTGTTGCGCGCGAGCCACGAGCACCGCCACGAACACGTTACCACGATGAGAACGCCTCCATTGCGGAGGCGCCTGAGCCACCGTTGTAGCTCTATGGCTTCGGTTCACACTAGAAACGAGGTAGAAGAGTAGCTCTATGGCTTCGGTTCACACCCGAGGCCAAAAGCCATCCCCTTTTGGCCTCGCGCTAATATGCCTCGATTCTGGAACCGAGGCAGAATATCAAAAACAACTGGGGCCAAAAGCTCTTACTACACTGGTGATGGGAGCCCACGATGATCCCATTGACGATGGGAATGCTGCAGCGTAGTTGGTTATGGGTTGGAGTTATGGTGTTCTGTAACCTATTGCTCTTTGGGTAAGCTTTTGGGCCACAATTGAACTTTTATTTTTGTTTTGGCATTAGTGCCTCTGTTTCCTAGTTGGTATATTTGGATGACTATAAATCTTTTATACTATAAGCCTCGTACTCTTTGGATATAATTAAGTATGTGACATTTTATTTAATTAGATTTATCTATTAAATGAGATGTTACAAAATTGGTCTCTAATTAGTTACTAAGGTTTTGACTACCGAAAGAATTAGTTTTTAAATTGGTCACTAATTAATTAGAGACCAATTTCTTTGGTAAAAAAAAACTTTGGTAGCTAATTTTAAAGGCCAATTACAAACCAATTATAACTTTTTATTCATTTTTTTATTGGCAAAGAAATATATTGACTATGGAGCATTTGGAGGTGCTCTAACTCTTTTACAAAGAATACATACTTGGTTTTTCACTACATACCCAAACATAGTCAAACAATATTACCTACCAAAATCCTACTAATCTTCTTATAAATTTTCACAAAAAACTCTACTGAATGTTCTATGAATATAACTAGGATGAATTCATGAGGTTAATGAACCGTAGTATATTTAGGCATAGTAAATATGGGTGGGTTATGGACAATAGTTGAAAATCGTAGCCTATAGTACATAATAGGATACTGTTCCTGGAAAAACCGTAGTTTTATTCATGACTATATGCTATGACTCATAAAAAAATCATAGCCTATTTGTGACTATAGGCTATAATTTTTTCATGAACCATAACTTATAATCATTACAAAAAAGGTGTAAATTGTGGTAGTTGTTTTTGTATAATGTGGCAATTTTAACCACCGTAATTTACATTTGTGATGATTTCGAGAACCGCCATAATTTGCATCACCACAAAGCAAAATTTGGCGGTTTAAATAGTTGTGGAAACCACCATATTTTGCAATGTATAAAGTGATGGTTTTGTGATGTAAAATATGACGGTTAAAACCATCATAATTTAATTAATAGAAAAATATTTCAATGTAAATAACGACGATTTTAACTATCATTAATCACACTATATTATGGCATTTTTAACGATTGTAATTCAACTTTTATATCATCTATGATCCATATTTACTATTTATAATCCACCTGCATTTATAATTTCTTAATTAATCTCTCAATTTAATAAAACATTCCTTTTTATAATATTCAACCTGCAATTATAATATTCAACCTACATTTAACCTACATTTAATAAAATACTCGACCTTCATTTATAATATTTTTTTATAATGATAAATAAAAGACACAAAAAATTATAGCACTATAAAAAATAAAATTAATCAAAACTTATAAATTCATTTATAAGTACCAATATTACAAGATACATTTGATCTCGATTACAATGCAAATATCAAGCAAAGTATAAAAGATTTGATAGTTTTAGATATTATATCTAAATTTATAAAAAAAGAAAGAAATATACACGATTAATCTATCATATTTTCTTCGCATGATCCTCTTGTATCATTTGGAGATGGAGGTGGCACACCACTTTCAACATCAGGTGCCTGTAATAAATAAAGAATATAAGTAATATTATTACTTTAGATTATGGAATAGATTATGATTTTTTTCATCTAACTGTAGCATATCATGGAATTTTTTTATAAATATTTTCATTTCAGTAACTATACACTCTATTAAACAACCTGAAAATTAAACCAAGATTTAACAACAACAAATACATTGTTGAACCAAAAACAAGAAACATAAAAATTCACCTTTTACCACTAGTACTGATTTTAAAAAATCCATTGAAAAAAGGTAGTAACTATACACTCTATTAAACAACCTGAAAAATTAAACCAAGATTTAACAACAATAGATACATTGTTTAACCAAAAACAAGAAACATAAAAATTCATTTTTTACCACTAGTACTGATTTTGAAAAATCCACCAAAAAAAGGTTGAAATTGATTTTTGAGTCAATTCTTTTTCTATTATTGTACATTTGTTTGTAGAGTGTATACATAGCATATATTTCTCACACGTGTTGAACAACAAAGTTCATAGAAAATGTCACTTTTCAAATTTTTAGTGTATTTGCCTAAGTTTTCTACATCTTATACATTTATTTGACTTGCCTATACTCTTTAGAAAATTCTAAATTTTTTTCTGGTGTTTTCTAACATATAAATAGATATTTTTCATGCCTTTAGATTTTACGTTTATCATAGTTACATTTGGGGTTCAGGATTCTTTTAAATTTTATGTTTGTTATACAAATTTTAAAGCTATAAGGGGAGTAAGGTGAGAGACAAAACCTAAGAGTGTGCTTTGAAAACGAGAGAAAGGCACACTAGTGTGTGAACAAGACAAAAAAGAAAACAAACTTGTGAATGCACACAAGATACTCAAACAAGGTGGATATACTTAGATGAGGAAGAAAAAGAGGGAGACGAAATAGAAAACATTGAAGGAAGAAGATAATGAAGAAAACAAGAAAGACGAATCTGAGCGCACCCTAGAGGAAGAAAACGAGAGAGAAAATCCTATTCAAAAGTTCACACTAGTAAGAGGCAATATATGTGTGAGCCAAGTTAAAATGTAGAAGTTAACCCTATTATAAAAGGGGGTTACAATTCTCTATAAAATCGTAGCCTATACTCTAGTAGTCAAAGTATAAACTACGATTTTGTTTGAATAATAGCCTATACCATGCTAGAAATTAAAAATAAATGCCCCAACATTTTTATAGGCTACATTTTTCTTAAAATCATAGCTTATATGTCATAGTTAAATGCAATATTTGCACTAGTTAGCTAGTATTTGAGAACTAGATGCCATGATGCTCAAACTTGTCCCATTAACAAACATGTAATTATAATACATGTACCCATTTCCATGGGTATGTATTAAAGATATTCATTTGGTATTTATTATGAATCATTTGCAAGTACACTATTTTTCCATCCTTAGTAGGGGTAAGGTTGAAGTTAAGGCATTAGCAAGGGCAAGATAACATGAATTGGAATTGTAGGTATTTCTTCCTTTGTCTCTATTAAAAATGTGATTTATGTTGATGCAATCAAGTATAACCTACTTAGCTTACGTTAATTAGTTCACAATTGTTACATGGTCTTTTAATACATTCATAATATCTATATTAGATGGACAAAGTGTCTTTCAACCAAACCACACAAGAATATCTATGAGATTTGATTTGATAGATCTTAGAAAGTACAAGATAACAAGTATGCTTTTCCAAAGAAGATGAAAACATGGCTTTAGCATAAAAATTTTGGGCATTTAGACAAAAAAAATTGAAGCTTTCTAAGAAAAACCATGTTTTAAGATTGTTCAATCTTTCATGGAAAACCTATCTTTGATGTCAAACATGTCATAGAGAGAAACATTTAAAAAGCACTTTAAAATGCAAAAGTTATGTTTCTACCACTAGGCCTTAACAACTCTTCAACATGGATCTTTTCGGACCCATGAGAAAGTTAAGACTAGGTGGAAAGAAATATGGTCTAGTCATTGGAAATATTTGTTCAAAAGCTATATGCGTATTCTCAACCCATAATAATGATTCTTTCAAGGTGTTTGAAGTATTTTATAAAAGATTACAGATTAAGAATAGTTTCTATATCTCTAGTATTAGAAGTGACCACGATATTGAGTTAAAAGGTTTTGTGAGTCTAATGACATGCACCACAAATTCCCTTTATTGAGAATAGCTCAACAAAACGAGGTTGTGGAAAGAAAGAACAAAGCTCTCTAAGAGATGATTAAAACCATGATTTGTGAGAACTCTTTACCAAAGTATTTTTAGGCGGAGGTTGTTTCTTTACTTGTTAGGCATATAATAAACCCTTGTTGGAAAAGACTTCATAAGAATCATTGAAGGATGGAAAGCCTAACATTGGTTATTTTCATGATTTTTAATTGTAATTTTTATATCCTCAGTACAAAGGATCAAATTGCCAAATTTAGGGGTGGGCATGGATTGAATATTTAGATATCCGACCTAGATCCAATTTAAATCTAAATATATGGATCAAATTTTGATCCAGATCCACTTTTTTGCGAAAATATAATTTGGATATTTTAAAATCTAGATCCAAATATTAGGATGAAGTTAGATATCCAGATCCAAATATTTGGATCAACTAAAAATCTAGATCCATTTCTAAATCCATTTTTAATGAAACTTAAATTTTAATAAATTTAATTTTAATTTTAAATTTATATTTTAAAAATAAAATAATTATGTCATCCAATAATAAATATTTTTTAAAAAGTAAAATAATATATAAAATAATAAAAATATTATAATATTATAAATTTAATAATATTAAAGATTAAACATAATATATTATTTAAATTCTTAACATTAAAACAAATTAAATACAAATTTGTTAACTTCTAACAAAGTTAATGCGACACAACCTGTATTTTTGTTTCGTAGTGAGTTTTTTTAGCAAATTGGGCCATGACTTTTAACATTAATTTATTAAAGTTATATAGATTTTTAGCCAAGTTTTTAAAAAGAAAATGTGAAACTTACCAATGAAAAGCATACCAGATTGAACTATATTCTCATCTTTATTTCAAAGTTCGGTTTTGCTGGATTAGACTACTAAGTGCTTTCTCAATCTGTGTGTGTGCCTTGCAGCTTGAGCCGTGAAAGTGCAGAAAGAAAGGAAGAGAAAGAAGTTGGTAGAATAATTTATACTAAGCAAGTAAAACATACAAAACATATAAACAATTTATTAAACAGTTCAACTTCATTGGAAAACTACGCATTCACCAGAAGTAAATACACATTCCAAAAATAAAGGAGAGAAGAAAAAAGAAAACAGACCTGGGGCTAGCAACATTGTCGTTGGTGTTGGTGTCGATCTTAATCTCCAGGAACCCCTAAACGCAGCACTGTCGTTCGTTCTCTAAATCAAAATTAAACAAATGAATTAATCAAACTTAAAACTAGATAAAATGAATGAAGGAAAAACGAGAAACATTGTTGGAACATAGATGAGAGAAGAGATTCATATACCTTGGATCAATCAACCACAACAAAAGAAGAGAGAAGAGATTTAGGGTTCAAAGGATTGAAATGTTGGAATAGAGAAATTGGGAATAGTATGTTTCAGATAAGCCTGGATAAAAGTTTAATCCAATTTTAGAATTTGGATTTCCCATATATTAAAATCTATAAAAGTAAAATAAAAATCTGATCTGAAAAATATATAAAAAATGGATAAAAAGTAGAAAACAAAATTTATAAAATGGTTTTGTAGTGAACCAGTTCAGTTTAAAATTAGACTAGATTAGGTAAACCAATTTTTTTGCCCACCCTTAACCAAATTTGAGCCCAAGGTTGATAATTCAATATTTTTGGGATACCCTAACAAATCCAAGGCTTATAAAATGTATAACTCTTGTACCTAAATCATGGAGGAAACCATAAATGTGAAGTTTGATGATTTTGTTCATACTAATATAAAACTATGTGATCTTAAAGATCTTAGGATAACAATATCTGTTGAAGGTTGTGCAAACAAAGCAAACACATAAGATGAATGATGAATGTATATGATCTTATATAGTAAAGACATCAGACCCAAAAGCAACTTCAAATGAAGATATGCCTATTCTAAATCACAATCACTAAACCCATTAGAAGAATTAAAAAGTTCATATAATCCCACCCCTAAGAGCACATCCTTGGTGAGAAGAATGAAAAGGTTCAAACTATTGTCAACAAGGGAGACTATATTCATGGTAGCATGTTAAGAGGTTTAATTGAAAAGAAAGCTTGTGTAAATAACTACTTCATTTTTAGTGCTCAAGATATTTTAAAGTATATCTTGTCATTATTGTATTCAATTATTCATACAAGGAAAAATTAAAACAACTTGTGCTTATTGTTTGAAATACATATAACATGTTTATTTTCCTACCATTTCTTGGGAGACAATTGCTTCAAGAAGACCCATATTGTATGTTGTAATCTTGTGTTGTAAGACTCTAGTGTGTTAACAAGTGATAGAATTAAAAAAGAAGATTTGATGTCCCAATCTACTTACATTTAATGAAGTTTGACTAAATTTTAAGGAGTTGATTTTTTTAATGAGTTTATGATATTTAATCTTTATGTTTTATGCATTAAAAATATTTTGAAAGTATTTTTAAGGTTTTAGAAAAGCTAAGTAATTTTAATTGATGACAAATTATTTTAATCAATTAAATGTTATTAGTCTTGTTGGAATTTCAAGTAAGAACATTTAGTTTATTAAAAGACTTTAGTTGACTAAAAGGTCTTCGTTCAAAACTCATCTTACCCTATTTTACTTGGTTGAACTACAAATCTATCGATTAAAATCACTAAAAGACATGTTTTAAGCAATTTTAATTAATTAAATCAAGATTTTAATAGATTTAGTTGATTAATATAGATTGTTATTAAGTTGAAGTCTCAATTTAGTAAAGTACGTGTTTTTATTTTAAAAACTAACAAGTGTAAGGATAATATAACCTTTTTTTATTACGAAAGTACATTCTAAGAACAACTTTGTCGATTGAAAATCCTTTCTAAGTGCTCTCTTTAGATGTTTTTTTTTTTAAAAAAAAATTAAGATATAAGGTGTTGTAACTCCCAACTAATATGTAGTAACTTTGCCTATACTACTGATTGGAGTTAATCTTGATTAATTGCGCCACCAAATTCTGAGTTTATAATTAATTCTGAGTTTATAATTAATTCTGTTTTCGGCATAATTTTTCCAGTTTTTTATTTTGTTGAATAGCTATTTAATATGTTGAATCATACTGATCTATTTGTGTGACTCTTTGTTAAATGAAATTAATCTATTAACTTTGTTTTCAATCAATTGAAAATGTATGTTCCAGTAAAGATTGCTTATTGATTTTTTGGTCAATCTTATTCCAATTAAAGGATTTTTGTAAATTCGAATTGAACCTAATTTTCAGTAATAGCTAATTCAACCACCCCCTTCTTGGTTAAGAAAGTCTTTTAAAGGTTATAACAAGTTGGTTATTTCAATTAAAATGATCTGGAGTATTAGAAGACTAAAAGATATATATCCATGATATTTCGGTATAAGATCAAACACAAAATTGCAAGTATGAAATCCAGCAAGGCTAACAACATTCGAGACATTATTGGGCAGGCACAAAAATTATAATGATATTATTGTTGGCTTATGTCTTCTTAGAGTGAGATTTGACATGGGAATCAATGGCCAGTCTGTGCGGATCGTGAGGATGAATTTGAATGTTGTGGCATAAATGTGAAGTGTATATTCTTGTTCAGTAGCGTGACATAGGGCCATACATTTCACTAGAGATTGCAACAATAGCTGCCCATTTAAGGAGCAATTTGGGGTTTCCTGCCCTAATTAGTGCATTGTGTATAACAAGGGGCCTTGATTCAAATATTTTTTTGTTGCATCCTCTTCAACCACTCATTAACAAAACTTTCATTAGGACATATTGCATCCTAAGAGAAGTGCAACAAGCAAAGGTTACATATAATCTTGATGGAGGTACTTCATGGCGTCCACAAAGATCTTCTCAAAGGGCACAACCTCCATTATCATCTACTTCACCATATCTCACTAAGGAGACGTTCAATGTGGCTATGGCATTGAGGACTGCACAAGAAAATTCTCTTAGACAATGGAAGTTGAATATCATTGAAGGATTGCATGGTTTATACTTGCAGCCTCTAAAGAGCCAATGACTCGATGTTTGAGGCTAGTGTACCTATAAGACCCAGGAAAATTAAATATAAATAAATATTTAATTATCAATAATTGGGGATTGGAGATACATTTAAAAGAATTAAATGGGCCAATCATGAAAAGGAGTAATGATAGGTTAGTTGGTTGAGTGTGTTAGGTGGTGTTCAGAGGACTTGGGTTTGAGTCCTACATATGCCATTAATGGATATTTAATTATTATTTTATTTTGGTGTGTATGCATGAGCGTGTGATGTGGATTTGTATTGGTGTATGTTCATAAATTATCATGAAACATGGATTGCTTTGTTGGTTGTGCATATGCTTGGTAATTGAGTAGTTGTGGGTACGATTCTTGACTATGCCAAATAGTTCCTTTTACATTGAATTATTTTTGCCAAGTGAGTAGATGCTTAGGAAACCAAGCCGTCTCAGAGTGGCTAGAAGGGTAGGCTATGACAGTTATGGTGCAGGAAACCATGTAAATGTAATTGAATGACCATTAAAATATAATTTTCGTTTTTTTTATTTAATTAATTATTTTTAGGACTGAAAAGATAGAGGAAGGGAGAATTAGTGAAGGGAAAGAATAGAGAATTGTGTGGTTGAGTGGGGAGAGTGGGGTGAGCATAAGTTTTGATCTAAGGAGAGGATAAAAGGTTGTTTGAGTGGTAGAAGCAAGGTAGAATCAAAGTCGTGCAAAGAGGAACCTTGGGAGCACTTTTGGAGTGGAAAATCCCAGTAAGAGGAACTATATCTCTTTGTTTAAATTCATGTGTAATGTATTTTGTGATGTTTTGAACCTAGTTGTTGGGTCATAGCAATGAAGGTCCGCCAAACGACACACATTGTTTTGAACCTAGTTGCTGGGTTTTTCCCAGAACCGGTTGGCGGCTACGAAGGCCTGCTAGGCGACACTAACAAATTGGCAAGTTTCTACAATTTTTGTGGATGTTGTGATATTTAGGGTTTCTGTAAAGTTTCCTATGTATATTTGAATGTATGATGTTATATGATTGTTGATGAATGTCGTTGGTGCAGTTCACATTTTTGTTATGCTGGACTTATGTATATGGAATTGATATAAATTGGGTAGAAGGCATTGAGAAAGGGCAAATGCATGGAATGTGATTGTATGTTGGTGCAAAACTTGGTTGCACATGTGGTATTGGAATAGATAAATGTAATAGGTGCTGATATTGCATGGACAATGGTAGTGTCTAGTCTCTATTTTGGGAACCTCTTTTATGTGCAAATTGTATTTTGGTTTAAATCAATATGGCATGGTTTAAATTTGTGAAAATATATGGGATTGATGCATCTACAGTATGATAGCGTGAGTTGGGTTGTGTTAAACTTAAGGGACCTATTTTATATATTTTAGATGTGTGCCTAGAATGTCTAAGATGTGAAAACATGTGGTAAAGTAAAAAAAAAAACCAAAAACTTATCAAACTACTGGTGTAGCACTTGGTGATACGGAATGGACTGCCAGACGATAGGGTAACCAGGGATGACCCTAGAGTAGGTGCCGCCTGACGGTGATTTGAGACTACCAAGAGGTCTGCACTACAACGTTGCCTGGTCGCGCTTATGCTATGCCAAGCGATAGTGCAGTGGAAATGTGTGTTTGTGTTGGATTTTGTGTGTTGTGTGGTGACGGTTTTTGTTTGGGATATGCTTGCATGGATTATGAGTAGGGAGATTTGTAATGGAGTTAGAAACGCGTGATTGATACAGACGGGGAGGTTCGTATTGAATGTACTCTCATGTGGGAAGCGAGAAGGTTCGTATGTTTTGTGCTCACACTTGAGGATGTTATAAGTAGGGAGGTTCATAACAAGATGTGTTCACGCATGTTGGACTACGAGCGACAAGGCTCGTAGAGTTGGACTACGAGCGGGGAGGTTTGTAGAGTTGGACCACGAGCGGGCAGGTTCGTGGAAACATATGGAATCCCTATGACCATAATTGAATATGTGCTAATCTCATATAGGTTATTAGACTGTGGTGGTCTACATACCTTTTGGTGTAAAGGTCTTGACAAAATTATAAACTGGCTAAGGGTTTTATATTCTTAATTATGAATGTTTATTAATTATAAACTAGCTAGTTGGATGGTGATGTCACATGGGAGCAGATGTGGTTTCAGGTGAGGATGGTGATGCATAGAGACGAAGTGGGGGAATATCTATTGGGATTTTAGTTTGGAATTGTTTTTTGAACTTGTAATTTTTATTACTAGTTGGGTTTGGATTTTTAGCTTGTAATAAATTGTTATGAATTAATTTTAAATTACCGTTGTTGAGGATTTTAAATATTGCTTCATTTTTGGGAATAATATTATTGTTTGAATTCAATTTAAATTATAATTTTCTTTTATTAAGTAATATCCGACTAGGGTGTTACAATACCTTAGACAAAAGAACCATATTCTGAATTCTCAGACAATTTTAAGTTTGAAATGCAAGGTGGTGGTGATGTACCAGAGTTTGAAGTTCAAGAGTAGGATGCTTGTTGGAGGTCGTGGTCATAGATTCAAGATGTTTGTTTTTCTTTTATTTTATTTTTGCGTCAATTTTTGTTTTTCCATTGAGGAGTTATAGTAGGCTTATATTTTTTCTGCCATTGTCTAAATTCTCAACTATGCTAATCATGTTCTCATAGTAATTAGTGTGCATTTTAACTCTTTTGATGATCAACTGTGTTGAAATATTCTTAAGCATTGTTTGTCTTGTATTTTGATTGTGCATACACTTAGAATATCTTGTGGCATACTTTGAGTGAGAGATAGTTTGGTATGATTACATGAAGTTAGTCCTTTTTCAAACATGAGAGTAAGACCAAACTTTTTAATATTTTAGTGTTGTGAGCTTGTGTGTAAAGAGCTGTAAGGGGAACCATTATTGCCATGAAATTGATTTTTGCCTGATTCTTGTTACTGAAATCACGTAATTGGTTAGAAAGGATAAAAACACTTGTTTGATATGTTTAAGTTGCTTAGCCAAATAACCAACCATGATATGTGTAAGACCCGAGAAAAAAAAATAAAATTGAAATAAAGAATGAATATTTAATTTATATCTGGGAAGAAATAAATAGCGTTAATTGAACTAACATGATGTAGCAAAGTACTAGCTCAAGTGGTGAGAGTACTTTGGGGTTGTGTGTGAGGACTTGGGTTCAAGTCCTTTGTATGTAAATTGTGTGAGTTTTAATGTTTCCTTTTAAGTAAGAGAAACGGAAGTATAATTTATATTTTATTGTATACGCATATTTAACAATAAAAGTGGACTGGCTAAGTGGTTGGAGCGTGATAGGGGGGAACTCATAGTCCTTGCTTCGAACCTGGCCATTGATGAGCCTCCATTGCAGTTGGACGAAAAACTGCATAAAATTGGGAGGAGAAGCCTGAAAAATGGAGGGCAGAAAAGTGTGGAAGAGAGTGAGATTTGAAAATTTTGGAGGAAAGGTGTGGAGAAGAAGAAGAAAGGAGACCACCATTGAAGGAACTCCTTGGAAGCTTAGATCCAGGTTAGGGGAGCTGGAATTGTACCTCTAATTGCGCACTGTTTAATTTCATGAACTGTATGATTAAATTGATGCATGTACAATGCCCTACTGTGTATAATTCGTGTTTCTGGAATTTTCCAGAAACCGCCTGGCGGACGATGAATTGCCGCCAGGCGACTCATCCAATTTTTACTTGTTTCCTGGGTTCCAGAGAGGAACCGCTTGGCGGTGAGCGTTGTGCCGCCAGGCGACGCGTGACGACCAACCCAGATTCTGGGTTTTTGCTTGAACTGCCTGGCGGTGATGAACACCCGCCAGGCGACGCGGACTAATTTTGGTTCGATTTTGGTGTTCTGAGTATTCTGATTGGATTCTAAATGGAAGGAAATGGATCATTAACTTTTAATTGAATACTTGACTAAAGAAATTGGGGAATTTCACTATAAATTAGAGTTGTTGTGCAGGGGGTAAGGTTCGCAGGTGCAGGAACCGCCTGGCGGCACCCATTTGGCCGCCAGGCGCCATACCAGTGAGATATGGTGTTTGATTCACGAAAAACGCTGTTTTTCGTACTTTTCGTGGAACAGGAACCGCCCGGCGGTAGTTTCATGCCGCCAGGCGCCACCGATTTTTCTGGTCTGCGCAGTTTTCGTAAAACTGCATTTACCGCTTCGTTAACCGTCTGATTTGGGTGAAATTTTGTAAGGTGTTTCACAACATGTTGTTCTTCAGTTTGAACGGTGGAGATTCAAATTGGATGTCTATGGAAAACGTAACGATCGAAACAGTGAGCAGACGTCGGGACAGGAAAGCTGGAAAAACGCTGGAGGATCCCTGATTTTCGTTTTTAAATTGCCAATAGCCTAGACCACTAAAAATAGTGGTTTAGTAGTCAAATTAAAGCTACGGAAGTCTAGTTTTCAACCCAACAAGAATCAACTCATTTGGATGTCTATGGAAAATGTAAAGACCGAAACAGTGAGCAGACGTCGGGACAGGAAAGCTGGAAAAACGCTGGAGGATCCCTGATTTTCGTTTTTAAATTGCC
>Ga0214542_1008183_pt1 | contig 17516 bp, 5 predicted proteins | sample CNSS1metaG_FD_160096 | JGI IMG/M metagenome (GOLD analysis project Ga0214542, IMG submission 160096) | Root nodule microbial communities from cowpea collected in UCLA plant growth center, Los Angeles, California, USA - CNSS1 | ecosystem: Host-associated > Plants > Roots > Nodule | place: USA... | reverse complement strand
AAAAAAAAAAAAAAAAAAAAAGAAATAAAAAAACTTTTTTAAAAAAAAAAAAAAAAAAAACAAAAACGGATTACACAATCCGTTTCTCAAAAAAAAAAAACAATCACAAACGGATTACACAATCCGTTTCAGAATACAAATAAAAAATGCATAACCATTCCTCTCAAACGCACACCACTCATCAACACAACACAACCCACCTTTCCGGGGTTAACAAAAATTAACAAAAACCTACATATAAAAACCTACGTATAAAATCAATTAAAATCAAAATCTACACATGCATAACAATATAGGATGTCTAATATTAAAAAAACCAGTAATACTTACCTGCAAAAATTGGGAAGCCGCGGGAAAAGGATGAAAGATGGATGCCGCGGTGGGGAGAAGAAGTGTTTGTGGAGGAGAAAATAATGTCGTGGGGAGAATGGTTTGTGGGACAACAGCGAGAATGACTGCGCGGGGGAGAAGGGGAGAGGAATTGAGTGCGCTGTGGGGAGAAGAGGGCTGCTGCAGTGGGGAGAAGGGGAGAAGATGGAGTGTGCTGCAGTGGGGGAGAATGGCAGAATAATGCTTTGTGGGAGGCGTGGGAGGCTAGGTCAAAGATTATAAAAAGAAGTGGTGCAGTGTGTGCAGAGGGAATCTGCTTTTTATGGGGTGCGGTGGGGGGTGCAGTGCATTAACTGGCTGGTTGTGAGGGGTGCAGGTTTGGGGGTGCACTGCATTAAGTCGTTGTGAGGGGTTTTGGGGGGTGCAGTGCGGTAAAATTGGGAAAAGAAACAGTTAATTTTTTTTAACCAGGGGCAACGTTGGAAATAAAGTATGTTTTGGGGGTACAGGAGATTTATTTGGAGGTGCAGGGAGAAGCCCCCGCTAAAGATGTTAAAGTTGAGATGAAATATATGGGCTGGGCCTTACGTAAATATATGGGCTGGGCCATAGGCAAGGATGACGCTATCCCGACAAATCGCGTCTGCAACAAATCGAAAAGAAGATGATAAAAAACACAAATTAAGAATATTTTTTCTCGCTCAAATCATAAATCACAACTCAAACATAATTTCTTAAACATAATTTCTTAACCAAGTGAATTTCATCCATACAGTTGACTATTTTTTATATTTTATAACTTAAATAACTACTTATCCTATCGAACAAGTTTAATTTTTACATTAAACAAATTTCACAAACTGTCTAACTCTTACCTTACATTAATATACATTTTATTAATCTTAATGTTAATATGGCAAAGAATAAGAATCCAATATTCTTAAATAAACACGTATTTTTGAGAGATGCCTGATAAACACAAGTTCCAACGGGAAAATCTATCAAGCAAAAAACAATGAAGGTGCGCATGTGTTTGAGGGGATGGCTTAAGAGGTTTTTGGAAAAATAAACAATCATTCTCTGAAAATATCTTATGGTAACGCTTGTTTCCAAAGTATTAGATCATAATTCTTAAGCTAACCTTTTTGAAATATTTTTCTGTTACAGGAAATAAGTTTTCCAAATGATTTGAAGCTCTATTTTATCATATTCTTAAAAAATAAACTAAATAAAACTCAATCCATATGTCTAGTAATGCTTTTTTGTTTTATTTTGATATTAAATCGGCTAAAACACACGGTCATCGCATATGACTTTTTTTTGTATTTAAGGGTTCTTTTAATCTTCTATCTTTGTATTTAAGGGTCATATTAAGTGACTTTTCTTTTTAATCTTCTCATTTGTGCGAACTAGATTTTTGAATAGGAGAATAATACTATAACTTCTATCTTTTTTACTCTCATTCTTTATTCTCTGACGTGATTTAGTGTAAACTATTAATTAATGTACCACTGTTTTTTTTTTTTAAAATCAATGAAGAGTTGGTCATGTCAGGAAGTTATGAAGTAAAAGATGAAAATCAACAAAATGAGGATCATATTACCATTTTCCTTTTGAATATAAATCCTTAAATTCACTCTCACATCTCACATTAAATTCATAGAAATAAACCAATCAATCACTCCCTCCCTATTTTGTATTTGCAAACAATAAATCTCTAAATACAAATACAACATTAATTTCCTATCTTATCTTGAATTTTTATTAGTTCTATTTATAAAAGAAATATTTTTTTGACTTGTAGTTCTTTCTTCTTGTGTTAACAATGGACTAAACATATCTCTCCAAATTTAAAAAGTAATAAGCTATGGACAAATTGATTCACTAATAGGAAAATTGATCCTAATAAAAAGAATCTTAAAGTGATAAAATTGGAACCCCTTTATCTCATCATAGGGTTTGGGGCTCTATGAACTTAAGCATGATTAGAATATATTTATATGGTCATGAGTTTTCAAAATCTTTTCTTGCACATCACCATGGTAGTTATTGTGAGGTACAAGTAGGAGGGGCTACACAGCACATATATATGCCCATTTTCTTTGTTTTTTCATGACCCTTAGCTAGGACCCCGGAAAACAAGGGAGCCCAATACACTCCATATACCCCACTCATCCATTCTCTAGCTAGGGTTTTTACGTATTCTTACAGTGTTACTATAAAAATGCTTATTCTATACTTTAATGGATAAAAGCTTCAAACTTGTACGCTAAAACAAAGCATCCATTTTTAAATACAAAGCTCATAAAATAATAGATTCATGTCCCCTCTGTAGTTCACTGCAGAGTGCAGAAGCCTAGGTTTGTCTTTGATTGCTTTTCAGTCCACCTCCTTATCTTAATGGATTCATCATGTCCTATCGGGATATGCCACATAACAATAAATAATAAAACTTTCATTATGAACCATAATGCAATTCAAATCAATTTTAACTGAAACTATTTTTTGTATTCATAGTTGTTGTAAATGTAGCGGCGCATTAAAGTATTCCAATATTTTTCAAGTGATTCTTAGTTGCAGGGTCAAATTATTTATTGTCTTTCGTCATGTTATTTAAATTGGTGTAGTCCCAAAAGGAGGAAAAGAAGACGTAATTATGTGTATCTCTAGTTCGATTGTGTACATATATCATTATGGTACACATTAAATAATGAAGATCTTGGTTTACAATATACGTTAAAGGAGGGACACACTATAACATTTTTTCACGAATAAATTCACCATTTTGTAAGCTAGCTTAGACCAATCCACACACACCATTGAGTCAATGATATGCTTTTACCTTACGAAATGCAAAAGGGTGCCTCGCCAATTTACATCAATCTATCAATTCAATCTAGTAATTAAAAAATAGTTTACAATGTTCATAGTTTTTCTTTTTTAGTTTTTATAATATTCAAAATAAATAAGTTTAAATATTCTTCGTTTAATGGTTACAATTTTTAAACATAATTTTTGAATGGTATTTGACAATATCAATGATCATGGTATTTTTCATATTCTCACTCAATTTAAGAATTTCTGTAGTCCTGCGCAGTGGTGCAAGGCCACTGGTTATCTGAGAATATCATAGTTACCATTCCAAAAGGTTCCCTAATTCTAAAATTTTGTGACATTTATGAGAGACAAGCCTCGTGCAGATGAAAAATAAGAAAACAGTCAAAACCTAAAGCAAAATAAAAACCCTAATCGTTACCTGTGCCCTAATGTATTCCAAAACCCCCTCTCTGTCATGTGACATGCAATTTTCTTTTGCTCCACTCCCAAAACAAACCCACCTCCTCCTCCTCGGTAACCAAATCACTCTCCCCTTTCTTAATTCAATCTTCAAAACACTAATCACTCACACAGTTAAAAAAGCATAAACAAACAAAGTAAAACTTACAAAATTTACACTACCAATTTCACCCCTCCCACGTAGGAATTCCTCTGTTACTACGCTACCTTACCCTTCATGTTCTTTTAAAATAACAAGTGTTACTTGCTTAAAACCAAGGCCACGTTTAATGATGCTTGGTTTATGCAAAGAAAAAGACATCGAAGTTGTTTTTCCTACTCTAAACTTTTAACCTTTCACAATCTCCTAAGCTGCCTCACTCCTTATATTATCATCAAAGTGCTCTTCCTCTTCCCAAGAAGGCAATCTTACTGTGTGTGCCATGCCAACGCCATGGACACATTTGCACATAAAGCTCTGAATCTCTTGCATTGTCCCAATCCGAGCCCTTACCAGCAGGATTGAGATAGAGGGAACTTATCCACAATGCCAAATTTTGTCACGTTGATGCAAGTACTGTTTTGCATTTCATATAAAACCTTGACAAATTCATGCAGGTCTACTCAGGGCCTTTTGTCCTTTTAGGCATCACTTATTTACATCAAAGTTGCTTTCACTGTCAGAAGTCTTACAGTTTTGTTAATAATCAAGACTGAGTGTAACTCCCACATTAAATAGACAAGAAAACGTTAGAACATAGAAATAAAAATTCATAAATTTACTGTTTTAAAATTTTGAGTTGAAAATAATATCAATTTCTTATGTAAATTAGATTCAGATTTCATCGATGTTACATATCGGAAGAGAATTCTTTCCTCGTTGGACCCATAAATTTGTTGGTCTAATTTTTGTAATATACTTTTAAAACATTTTGTAGCAAACAGTTACTTTGATTGATATACTTCAAAATTAACAACACATATATGTTGTAGATTAGAAAATAATTTCCTCCTCTCTGCTTAACTTCATTATCATTAATGAATACTGATTCAGTTTTAAGTCATGTGAATATAGATACGAATTCACAGGATTCATCAATGGCGTGAGAATTTTTGTCTGTGTGATAAGTCAGTCACTACAGCAGGTACAAGAACAAACAGTGAAGCCCCACTCCTCCCTAAATAGTAAGATAATGAAAGGGTAAGGGAGTGTCAGTGAGTGATTGGAGAACAATTTGGTTTTTGTAAAAGGTCTATGTCCCAATTCACAAACTACATATCCTACATAATGGAGGGTCAATTTGGTACATGCACACAACAAAGAATACAGCCAAACAACGAAGTTAGAACTACACTAACTACTATTTAAATGTAAAAGAGATATTGAGAGTGGAGGTTTTCAAAGTGCATTGAACTCAGAAAAGCTCAGCCACCGCACTACCACCGCTGAGGTATTCTCCTTTGTTATTATTACCTGCAAGCAGTCACCCGAATCATGGAAACCAACAACAGTGCATGCACCACAAGTGCCAGAACTTAGATGGCCATGCCACCATTTCCATCACCATTTGCATAGCATCACGAGTGCAGGAACAGAAGCTCAGTAAACAATAAGCATCATCAGAAGCCTAGCTTTGATTCTACCATTTGGTAGTAGTGAGAGCAGAGCCACTTTCTGGGGTAAGAGGGAAATAGATTGCATTCTTCACTGTATATCTCAGATATACATGTAGTCTTTCACATGCTAGTATTGAAAACGCTAGTGTGAAACTCAAGCAACAGAGACCCTCTTGCACATGCACTTGGTCTCCTAGAGTGGACTTTTTTCAGCTTCAGCTTCACCAATCACTATCATTCACTATAACCAACACTCCATTAGACCAAGTTCTTAATCTCCAAAACCAAGCCATTTTCGTAGTCCAAATGGAAAGCATTGTTCCCCGGAGTGTTACCACTTTGTTATTTTCCATGATATTTTTCTGCCTCACCCTGACAAAGATAGGAGTCACTTGTCTCTCACCCGATGGACAATCCCTTCTTTCTCTTCTGCCTGCAGCAGGCTCTGCTGCAAAATCATCACCTGTTCTCTCCTCATGGAACCCATCAAGCTCAACACCATGTTCATGGAAAGGTATCACTTGCTCCCCACAAGGTAGAGTTATCTCCCTCTCTATTCCAGATACTTTTCTCAACCTCTCCTATTTACCTCCTCAGCTATCCTCTTTATCAATGCTTCAACTTCTCAATCTCTCTTCCACCAATGTCTCTGGCACCATTCCACCCTCTTTTGGTCAACTTTCCCATCTTCAGCTGCTTGACCTCTCCTCAAACTCTCTCACTGGTTCCATACCTGCTGAACTTGGAAGCCTCTCTTTACTTCAATTCCTTTTCTTGAACTCCAACAGATTGACAGGAAGCATTCCTCAACATCTTTCTAATCTCACTTCACTTGAAGTTCTCTGCCTCCAAGACAATCTTCTCAACGGCTCAATCCCATCACAGCTAGGCTCTTTGACATCTCTGCAGCAGTTTCGGATAGGGGGCAATCCATATCTCACTGGACAAATCCCTTCACAGTTAGGCCTGCTCACCAACCTCACCACTTTTGGTGCGGCTGCCACGGGACTTTCTGGTGCCATTCCTTCTACATTTGGTAACTTGATCAATCTACAGACTCTAGCACTTTATGATACTGAAATTTCTGGTTCAATGCCTCCAGAGCTTGGGTTGTGTTCTGAGCTGAGAAATCTGTATCTGCACATGAATAAGCTCACTGGTTCTATCCCTCCGCAATTGAGCAAGTTGCAAAAACTTACTAGCTTGCTACTTTGGGGCAATGCCTTAACTGGTCCAATCCCAGCAGAGCTCTCAAACTGTTCATCACTTGTTATATTTGATGTCTCTTCTAATGACCTCTCTGGTGAAATACCGGGGGACTTTGGGAAGCTGGTGGTTCTAGAACAGCTTCATCTATCAGATAATTCACTCACAGGTAAAATACCATGGCAGTTGAGCAACTGTGCCAGCCTTTCCACTGTTCAGCTCGACAAGAATCAGTTATCAGGTACTATTCCCTGGGAGTTAGGTAAATTAAAGGTTCTGCAGAGCTTTTTCTTATGGGGTAATCTAGTGTCTGGAACCATACCATCATCTTTTGGAAACTGCACAGAACTCTATGCACTTGATCTTTCAAGGAATAAGCTAACAGGTTCTATACCAGAAGAGATTTTCGGCTTGAAGAAGCTGAGTAAGCTTCTGCTTCTGGGCAATTCATTAACAGGAGGATTGCCACCAAGTGTTGCAAATTGCCAGTCTTTGGTGAGGTTGAGGGTTGGAGAGAACCAGCTTTCAGGCCAGATTCCTAAAGAGATAGGTCAATTGCAAAATCTGGTGTTTCTCGACCTGTACATGAATAATTTCTCTGGAAGCATACCAGTGGAGATTGCTAATATCACAGTTCTTGAGCTGTTAGATGTGCACAACAACTACCTCACCGGGGAAATTCCATCTGTGATTGGGGAGCTTGAAAATTTGGAGCAGCTTGATCTCAGTAGAAACAGTTTGACAGGAGAAATTCCTTGGAGCTTCGGAAACTTCAGCTATTTAAACAAGCTCATCCTCAACAATAACGTACTGACAGGATCAATCCCAAAATCCATTAGAAATTTGCAGAAGTTAACTCTTCTGGATTTGAGTTACAACAGCCTCTCTGGTGGCATACCCCCTGAGATTGGTCATGTTACAAGCTTAACCATCAGTTTGGACTTGAGCTACAATTCATTTACAGGAGAGATCCCAGAATCAGTGTCTGCTTTGACACAGTTACAATCGCTTGATCTTTCTCACAACATGCTTTATGGAGAAATCAAGGTTCTGGGGTCTCTCACTAGCCTCACCTCTCTCAATATCTCCTACAACAACTTCTCAGGTCCTATCCCAGTTACTCCATTCTTCAGAACACTATCCTCCAGTTCATATATTCAGAACCCTGAGCTTTGTCAGTCCATTGATGGGGCTACCTGTTCTTCTAGTCTGATTCGAAAAAATGGTTTGAAATCTGCAAAAACCATTGCTTTGGTCACAGTCATTCTAGCCTCGGTTACTATAATTCTCATTGCTTCCTGGATTCTAGTAACTCGTAATCATGGATACAAGGTTGAAAAAACATTGGGGGCATCAACTTCCACATTAGGAACTGAGGATTTCTCTTATCCTTGGACTTTCATCCCATTTCAGAAAGTAAACTTCAGCATCGATAATATCTTGGATTGCTTGAAAGATGAAAATGTGATTGGAAAGGGCTGCTCAGGTGTTGTGTATAAGGCTGAGATGCCAAATGGGGAGTTGATTGCAGTAAAGAAGCTTTGGAAAGCAAGCAAAGCAGATGAAATAGTGGATTCTTTTGCTGCAGAGATACAGATTCTTGGATACATTCGGCATAGGAACATAGTGAGGCTCATAGGCTATTGCTCTAACAGGAGCGTTAATCTTCTTCTCTATAACTACATCCCAAATGGTAATCTGCGACAGCTATTACAAGCGAACAGGAACTTAGACTGGGAAACAAGATACAAGATTGCTGTCGGATCAGCTCAAGGTCTAGCTTACCTTCATCATGATTGCGTACCTGCAATTCTCCATAGAGATGTCAAGTGCAATAACATACTTCTAGACTCCAAATTTGAGGCATATCTGGCAGATTTTGGTCTTGCAAAGCTAATGCATTCGCCAAATTATCATCATGCAATGTCCAGAGTTGCTGGTTCCTATGGTTATATTGCTCCAGGTAAGTCAGCTTATCTTGCTTTACTTTCTCGAACCTTTCTTACATCCTTTACATAATTGATAAAATCAATGCCCTTAATTTGTTATTTAGTGCTATTGGTTTAAATGTAGAAACAATGTGCACACGTTCAATTCAAGCCCAGGAATGTATGAATATGATGACATCCGTATTTTATCATTTAATGCTATTGGTTCAAAACTAACCATGTTTTATCACTAACGCAGAATATGGCTACTCCATGAACATAACAGAGAAGAGTGATGTCTATAGTTATGGGGTGGTTTTGCTAGAGATTCTAAGTGGTCGCAGTGCTGTTGAATCCCATGTTGGAGATGGCCAACACATAGTGGAATGGGTGAAGAGGAAGATGGGAAGCTTTGAACCAGCCGTTTCAATACTAGACACAAAGCTGCAAGGTCTACCAGATCAAATGGTGCAAGAGATGCTTCAAACACTTGGAATTGCTATGTTTTGTGTGAACTCTTCCCCATCAGAGCGCCCCACAATGAAGGAAGTGGTTGCACTACTAATGGAGGTGAAGAGCCAACCTGAGGAGATGGGAAAGACCTCTCAACCTCTAATAAAACAGTCCTTAAATCAAAGCTGATTCCACCCCTTTATTTTTTTTCTTTGTTTCTTTTGCTTCTAAACTCCAATGGTTAGTGATTGATTTTCATCTCTTCCATGATGGAAATGAGGGTGCTGCTAACGTGGAAATTCGAGAGTAGGGAGCTAGAGAGGAACTAATGTTTCGCTGAAACGGCCATTGTTGTACAGTTTTAGAAATACAGATGTCAGTAATCCACATCACGTCATCGTGAAGCAGTACTATTTGTGTTTCGACACCATTTACGTGCTTGTTGAATGCTACCACTTTATCTGCTTGAAATTCTTCTGATAATTTCTTCAACAAATTGGTTTTAAGGTAGGAACCAAAAGTAATATATATATTTTTCAAACACCCTTATTGTTGTTGCTGAAGTTATAAAATCCATATGTTAACTTTTTAAGTTTTGTGAAATTCACTTTGTTCTTTTTCCTTGCAGAAAGACAGTGAAGAAATGAGTAAAAAATAACCAAAATGATATATATTTTTCTTACAAAGCTGAGAATTATAGAGTTAAAGCTTCCGATCACAAGAATCTACAAGGTTTTTACTTTGATTTAAGTGGCGAAAAGCCCCGTTATGATTGGGCACTGTCTCAAGTTTTGTAAACATAGAAATCAAGCATTTAAAACTTAGCTGAATTCATGTGCCTCCATTTCGATAATGTCCATGTCACTTCCAATTCCAAGTCTCCTACATCAAAGCTTAAACACGCACTTATTCATTTATTTTAAAAAATATTTTAGATCTTATTCTGATTCTACGTATATAATTTCTTTGGCGACATTAGTTTTCGCATCAACAAAAGGGTACAAGAGACCAGAGAGAGCCGAAAGGTGTGAGGTGACCTAACAGGAAAATTCGGAACCTTTGGGCCCATTGGCTCAGAAATTTCCTTGAACAATAATAATGGCTATAGACAAAGAGCATGCTTTCCTGCAGAGAAATTAAAGCTTCAATAATGAAAGAACTGATTTTTTTAAGTTTACACATCATGCCATCGCATTTGTTGAATTTCATTCAATTATTGTTCAATGTCAAAAGATAAGTACTTAAATTAAATTCAGAGAAAGCTGAGATCAGAAAGTTTATATAAGAAAAAAATATAAGATTTAATGTTATTAACCGATCCAAGATGACCAAAATGACTAGTTTATTGTGGTTTATTTTCTTTACTGAAGTACTATTGCAATGGTGAAGAAGTGATGGCTGTAAAGATTTCTGAATGTAAGTGGAGAGGACCTGGAATGGTTGTCATATCATGAAATAGGAAGTAGAATAATAGAAGCCTTATTTTTTACTTTGGAGAATCGACTTACAGAGGCAGGAGCCATATGGAGAGGCTTGGGTGTGGGGGCCAAGATAGCAGCGTGTAAGGAGACAAAAGGAAACAAAGTCTTGCTTCCCCCTCCTTCTTCCATGTCTTATCAGACACACTACATTGCGCGTTCATTTGTCAGACAATGTTCGTCAAAAGGCAGAATCGTCATGCTCATCAGTTTCCTCTCTGAATCTCCCTTCTTAATTCTCATTGCATTCATCCCTCCACGGACCTCCACCTTTTTTGTATGATAGCAAATTTTGTCAACAGTAAAAAAAGTGCTATTTTAGATTTCATTTCTGTTTTCTTTCACTACAGCACTGTTATTTCAAATTGTGTCTCTGCTGGTTTCTTTAGATTGTTCTGTAAGACTATCTGTCAATTTTCATGTAAGGATAATTTTCCCATGCTAATCTTAAACTTATCAAGAAGTTGGCATCTTAACATTTGTTCCTTCATGCTTAGACCATACAGTAACTGTATTGAACAATACTGATTTAAGAAAATGGATTCTTTCTGGAGCTAACACAAGGGATTACTTTCCCTTTCTTATACCTTCATTCTCTATCAGTGGAACTGCGATGATCACAGAAAGCTCGTCTTGATTTTCTGAATCGACAATCCTTACAGTAATATTTCCTCCTAAGTGTAGTTTAAAAGAAATATATATAGTTCTACCAAGGAATTTAACCTTGTCATTTCAGATTAGTATCACTTGGTCACTACCGAATTCACAATCTTTTGAATGACACAAGTATATGCATTCTTATATTTCCCATTTGCTACTACAAGCTTTCCTCTTGTATATTAACCGCAGGATAACCTAGAATTATTATCTAAGACAGACCCAACATACTTGAACTTATGTAGAAGTTTATGCAAACAAATCCATACGGCAGGACAAATGGTTTCTTAATGGGTCTTCAGAAAGGCCCAAACTTGGGAGTAAGACTCCAAAATTACAAATTATTGTTTCCATGTACACCTATTTGGCATGGTCAGCCATTCACATTGTTGACATATGTAGTAATGACAAGCACATCGACCATCAATTAGTATCGATGTAAAAAAAAAAACCCAATTAGTATTATTGTATATTTAAAAGAAGGAAAATGATAAATTATTGAACCGACACCAAACACATGAAATTACGCTAAAGAAAAAAGTTGACAACCACTAATTATCCATAATTTAAGTCAGTTGAATTAGCATTGCCAAAATCAGATACAAGAACTCCTTTGCCCATGAAGCCTATCTGTAGTAAGCAGCTGTGGTTTATTCACTTTATTGCTTTAGGGATTGTCAACTCAAAGGAGATTAAGATTTCATGTTAGTCACACTTGTCTTTCTTCATGAGTTAAGCTATGCCTATAAGAATAGAACCAGACTAACAACTTCTGCATATAAAGACAATTCGTTCACTCCCACAGTCTGCAGACTTTAATATGGTAATCATCGCGTTGAATCAGTTATGCAGCAACAAACTAAACAGCTAGAAGTGGAAGTGTGAAGTGAAGACTTAAGGCTTGAAAAATGTTTGGCTATTTATTAGTATTATGTAATGTACCAGTTGCTAACATAGTTAAAAAAAACTACATTAGAATGGTATAAAATATAAAATACCGACATGTTCTAACTTAGAAGCAGATTATCCAAATGTTCATCCCACAGCTAAAATAAGCAGAACAACAAGCATCAGCAGAGGATGGGAGAAGTGCAAACAACAGTAAGAGTTATTATCTTACTAAAATAAATTTATTGATTGTTACTTTCAGTTTCCTAATATCTAATAAGCATCTCAATAAACTAGTTTCCTCGCACTATCACAAAATCCAATAGTTGGTATAACAAAACGAACATCCCTTTAAATGAAAAGAACAACAATAATCGGTTCTCGCAAATAAGTGATGAAGAAGTCACAACCATCAAATACCAAAACCTCTTACTCATCCAATTGTGCAATTTCAGCCTTCAATTGTTCAATCTTGAGACCCATAGATCTCTGCAAAGCCCCTCTTTCTTTCTCCGGCAACTTGGCCAACAAGTTCTCGAACATGCCCAAAACCTCATTGACGGCGTCGCGTGCACACTCGGCTTCCTCGTCGAAATAAACGGTGTCTTTGGACTCCAACGCCATCTCTATCTCTTCCCTCGCCTCGGCAAACTTAAGGTTGATGGTGTCCACCTCCTTGGTGTGGTCCAACTCGCCCGACCCACCACTGAAACTCCTTGGATTGTGCCGCATCGCGTAGTGGGTGCTGGGGATTGAGGAAAAAGAGTGGAACTTCGAGGTGCACGCAAGGTGGGTCGATGAAGTGAGGGGGGAAATTGAGGATTGGCGAAAAGGGTGTCGGGTTCTGAAGAACGTGTAGAAGAGGGAAAACCTCCACCGGCCGTTCATTCTGCTTTTGGTTACAACAAAAGTTGAAGTTGCAGCTGCAGCGGCCGCAAAGAGACACACAGTGACTCTTAAATCTGGAAATTGAAGAATAAGCAACAGAGTGTGAAATGCAACTTCAATACGATTGATTGTGCCAGAGATCAAGGATCCTAGCTTCTTTACGGGATTAAATTAAATTAATTATCTTTATCAAAGTTCAGCCTTTGTTTTTTATTTTTTACTTTTTTTAGGGTTTGTTCAAATGATTTTAAGTTTTACTCTATTGAGTTACTTAGTGTTAATAAGGTTGTTTATTATATCATATATCAGATAAGTTTAATATGAATAAATTTGGTTCACTTTTTTCAGTTGGATTAAATTCAACTCAAACTAATTTAGCTTAATTTGAACTTTTCTTAATTCGAATAAAATAATAAAATAATAAAAATATAATTATAATTTCATTTACTTTATTATTACTTTGTATACACTATGAAACTAATTTTTAAATATATAATATTATATTAGTAGGAGATTATTTTAAAATATTATTAAGTTAATATATGAAATAATTATATTTATTAAAAATTAAATTAAAAAAATAACTGTTAAAATAATTTTATTAAAAACATGTAAAAATAGAGATTAATTTCTAAAAAATAGATAAATAATTATATCATAAAAAATAAATTAAAATAAATAATTGAAAAATCATAATATATGACTCAATCATGTAAGAATAAATTAAGTTAAATTTTATTTAATAAAAAGTGTAAAAGCTTAACTTAATTCAACTTAAATGTTTTTCTTTTTTATTTTTTTGATGTTAGTGGATTATTTTTTATGAACAGCACCAGGGTTTTTTCAATTAATATTACAATATTTAGATGTTATTTTCAATTGATGTTTTTCACTAATCTTGATGTTAATAGTTAGTGGTTTTTTCAATTAATAATGACAAAACTACCTTTTTTTTTTCTTTTACCATGTCAGTCAGCATTTTTTTATTCATGTCAATGAAATTGTTTTTTATTTGATGAAGTTAAAGTATATTCATACATTAGCGAACAGAAAATAGGCGCTGCATAAACAAAATCTACTTTGAGGCTAAGGTTTTTGTGAGAGAAAAAACATAATGGTCAAAATCCATTGGTTCGTTCATTCTTCAGAAACGCAGTGTAAACTGACAGCAACACTCACTTCTCGCATTGTTTTCCTCCATAGTAAACAAACTCAATTTGTGATATTTTATTTTGAAACTTTTTTTAAGGTGGAACAGTAATTTGAATTTTTTTAGCAGTTATAGAAAAAATTAATACTAAAAAATATTCGAATTTTGTTGTATAATTTTTTAAGAGGATTATGCGTAAATTTTAATAGAATAGATGACTAATTTGGTTTATATAAATAGATAAAAGCTATTTTTTTATGAAAGAGAAATAGACAATGTAAGATAATGATAGGCCTTTATGAATAACTCCACGCTTAATTTGAAGAAAACAAAAAGAAAATGTGAGAAAAGTAAAAAGAAAAGAAAAAGAAAAAGAAAGGAGAGATAGAACAAAATGAGGCTTAAGAATATAAAAGAGAGTAAGTTTAGAAAATACTTCATTTCTTTGCACGTTAGATTTTTTTTTTTTATTTTTCATGAGTAAAAATTAAATCATATATATAATATGTAATGTGAAAGTGATTTATTGTAATTATTAGATTTTTTTTTTGTTTATTTCTGTTTATCCATCACTTTGCATTTTTACATTTTCTTAAAATATTTCTGATTCACAAAAATACTAAAAATAAAAAATAAAATACAAATTAATATTATATTAACGTATATATTATAAATTATTTGCATATATTGTCTTAAGTCGTAACTGACAAGTGTATGAAAGTGTATGAGAGTTATATATAAAATAATGATAATGATACTTTAATTTATTATTTTTGATTTATTTTTAATCTATTATTTTAATTTTTATTAGTTCATTATATTATATAATTAAAAAAATGAAAATAAATAATGTAATAGTGATTAAAGTAATGAATTAAAAGTAAGTAAAAAAAATAAATTAAAATATCATTATTTATAAAATAATTTATTTTTGTAAAACAAGTAATATGAAGTAAAACAAGTTAATAAAAAATATATTAATTTTATTTTTTGTTTAACATGAAATTTATATGTTATTATTTTATTAATTTTGGTAACTTTGAATTTGTCAAATATTAGAGGAGCAGAAAATCATCTAAAAGTCGTAACTAATTGAAATAAATGGACAAAAAGACCTAATCATACTTAAACTACTAACAAGATGTCTAGAGCTAACTACCGTAAATATGATAAAGAAATGTTGTAATTTTAGTGATCGAAAATATTACTTATTACTAGTAATTAAATTTATTTTTTAAAATTAGTAATTTTAGTGACGAGAGTCTTAACCGACTAAAATAGTTACTTTTATTAGAAAAGTAATATATGATGATCAAAATTGAATGACTAAAATATTAATAATTGTTAATAATGAAATGAGTGATGAATTATTTTTTTCAAATTTGATAATTGATTTAGATTTAATGACAAAGTATTTAGATACTAAAGTCGGTTGATAATTCACACCGATTCGGCTGTTAAAATTGGTTCTTAAATTAATAATTAATTTCAATCACGATTTCTAATTCAATAATAAAATATTAAATTACTAAAATAATTATAAATTTTTGTCATAAATATTAATATACATATATATTATAATAGCATATCACTAAAAAAATTATTAATAATAATTAATTTAGAAATTATAAATAATTAATCATTATATATATTAAATAAATATTATGTTATAAATTAAGAGTTATTCATATTGAAATTAATATCTATTATTAATAAAAATTTATAATATAATTAGATATTAATTTTTTGGTAACTAATAATCATAAAAATTATTTATTTATTGAAAGATAGTTTTTTTAATGACTCGCTAACATGTAATTAGAAACAATTTTTTTAGTCACTTTTATTTTAGAGACTAATTTTTTGTCAATAAAAACAACAAATTAAAAACTAATTCTTTGGTTTCTAATTATCACATCACTAGAGACTTAAATTTTTAGTCAATATATTACGTAGATCTAGATTTTGTTTATGAAATAATTAATAATTAAAGTTTATATAGTTATAAACTATTTCTTTTATTGCATAGAAGAACCTGACGAATAGTAAGTGGAAAGAGAATCACGTGAGGAGAGATATATGAAACGGAGATTCGTACTTGCCACGCTTACTTTATTTTCCAAATTCTGCAAAAAGACCAAACTATTTCAGAGCTCTCAGGACTTGCCATTTGAGTCTTAGGGTTTGTCTACTTTCTCACATTTCTCTCAATTTTCTCTCCCATTTAACTTCAATACATCTCTTCGTAATGACAAATTACCTATTAATTGCTTTCAATTTCACATTGGCGCAACTTGGTGAAGGTACTGGAAGAAGATTCTGGGGGAAGGCGTTATTTGCGTTCGTGGTGATATTGTGAAGGTGAGTTTTTAAATCTCATTCTGTGTCATCGACTGAACCATTTCAAACTGTGTTTTGAAAACTGTTACTCCCATCTATCTCCGTTTTGTTCATTTCTGGACCCATAGCTTGAATATGAATTGTAATTTGTTTTGGATTATGTGCTGTTTAAGCCGATTTGAATTGATTAGTCTACTGATTTGCGTGGGGTGTGTGTTCGAGATGCTATGGTTGAAAATCGATAAACTGTTTGTGCGTTTTATGATTTTTGGGGTTTATTATTTTTTCTCTGATTTTTGTCTCCTTTGAAAATGAGCATTGTGACTGAATTTACAGAGGAACTATGATGTTTTAAATACTGTTGGGTTCTGGAATTGAATTGATGAAATTGTGTGATTTGTCTAAATAATTTGAATGATTGTTTGGAAATTGTTTACATGAGATTGTAGGTGTAATTGATATTTGGTTTAAGTGTGTTTGAAGTTATTCAATTGTTGCTAAGCTATTGATTCTGGGAATGGAGGATTTCATATACAGGAAGTTCTATTTAGCTTGATTTTGTGGCCTAAGAATTTATTTGCAGAAACTAAGTTTTTGAGAACTGAAGTTTTGCGGTTGTACTTTTATTTTACAATGGGCTGAACTCGTTTGCAGGATGAGTATATGTGAAGCTCGTATGCTAGTGCATTTAATATCCTGAGATTTTATAAATATTGATAAATTTCTTTGTATATGTGATTGAATGGTGCATGGGTGGGTCCCTTTTATTTTATATAATATAATTTTGAATGTAATGAAAAGGTTAAATTATACTTTTATTCTCCATTTTCGTAGCAAAATTTGAATTTGGTTCCTCAATTATTTTTTATCTCAATCTGGTCCCTATTTTGGGAAATTTGACCCAATCAAGTCTTTTTCGTTAGTGGTGGAGTGACGGTGTTAAATGGGGTGTCACGTGTCAGCTTCTGGATTTTTTGAATTTTTTTTTGAATTTTTTGATTATTTTTTGAATTTTTTTTGAATTTTTATTAATTTTTTTAAAATCTTTTAAAAAATTAATATTTTGTCATGTGTCAAGCGGACATTGTGCTACCTGCCACGTGTTACTATTTGGGAGTTGTCATTTTCTCATTCTCAATTTGGTCCCTGTATTTTATTTTTTGTCTCAATTTAGTCCTAATTTTTGTAAAAATTGTGCAATTTTGTCCCTCTCCAAATTGAAACCAAATTTAATTTCTATATAAATATGCACAAATATTTCTATCAAAATTGATATTTCAAGTAAATATTTTTAACAAGATTAAG
>Ga0214542_1008182_pt1 | contig 17517 bp, 16 predicted proteins | sample CNSS1metaG_FD_160096 | JGI IMG/M metagenome (GOLD analysis project Ga0214542, IMG submission 160096) | Root nodule microbial communities from cowpea collected in UCLA plant growth center, Los Angeles, California, USA - CNSS1 | ecosystem: Host-associated > Plants > Roots > Nodule | place: USA... | reverse complement strand
ATTTTGGCTGGTCTAACGATGCGTCGAAATTCAGCGGTCGGAGCAATGCTGCATCGCGCGCCAATCACTGCGATCGTTGGTACAGTTGGGTGGGCTCGAACCACCGACCTCCTGTTCCACAGTTAGTTGATCTAGCTTTTCACCAATTTCTCTGACATGCTGCACATTACGAAAACTCCTTTAATGTCAAACCGTTTCCGATGCATCCACCTCTCTGGGCTTTCACCTATTTCACACTATTCTGCTTGCTATTTGCTTGCTATCTGCTTGCTGGCGGCGCGATGGCGGCGAACTGGATTCGATCACTCCAAGGCACCGAGTCTATATGGGCGCGAAAAGCCGCCCGGGCCGTCCGGCGCCGTCCAAACTCAATGATTGCTGGCACTTGTGCCGCATCGGCCAGGGCGCCCGTTGCTGTCCGGCCGCGTCCGCCGTGTCGAGGTGAGCTATGCGCAGAACCACTGATCGCGCTCTGACGAAACGCTTCGTTGATAGTTTGACGCCGGAGGCGAAGGCTTACCCTCGGTTTGACGCGAATCTCGGCGGCTTCGGCGTCCGCGTGCACCCGACCGGCCGCAAAACCTATTTCGTACAGTACCGCAACAAGCACGGTCGATCGCGGTGGTTTCTTTTGGGCGTGCACGGCGCAATCACCGCCGAGCAGGCTCGCATTGACGCGAAGGGCGTCTTGCAGGCGGTAGCGCAAGGCGTCGATCCGGCCGACGCTCGAAAGTCGTTCCGCAACGCCCCGGATGTGGCCGATCTTCTCGATCGGTACGTCGCCGATCATGTCCGCAAGCGCAATAAGCCCTCTGTTCGTGCGGAACTGGAACGCGTGGTCGAGCGCTACATCCGCCCCGCGCTGGGCGCCCTCAAGGTAGCGGCCGTCACCCGGGCCGATGTCGAGAAGCTTCACCGCTCGCTGATCGAAACGCCGCGACAGGCGAACGTCGTTCGTGCGATTTGCTCCAAGGTGTTTAATCTCGCCGAGGAGTGGGAATATCGGCCAGAGGGCACCAACCCTTGCCGCAAGATCGCACGCTATTCCGAGCGTCACCGAGAGCGGTTCCTTTCAGCGGATGAACTGGGTAGGCTTGGCGCTGTCCTGCGGCAGGCTGAAAGCGAAGGCCTCCCGTGGAAGATTAGCGCCGAGGGGAAGGCCACGGCAAAGCATCTGCCGGCTGAACGGCATCGGAGGACGATCTATCCTAGAGTAGTCACCGCAGCCGTAGAACTGTTGCTCTTTACGGGATGCCGGCTGTCGGAAGTGCTCGGCATGCGCTGGGAGCACATCGACCTAACGGCGGGTACAATTGTCTTGCCGGACACCAAGGCCGGCCGCCCGCAAACGGTGGCGATCAATGCGCCGGCAAGGCAAGTGCTGTTGGCGCTGCGGCCCGACGACGCTCAGGCGACTCCTTGGGTGCTTCCAAACCGCTCGCGAACGGTCGCGGCCATTCAGGAAAAAGGCGAAGTGCAGAGATCGGTCGGCCGGCGGCGCCGATCCTCCGACGGACCATTGAAAAAAGACGCGATGGAAGCGGCGTGGCAGAAGATTCGGGCAGTAGCCGGGCTCGACGACGTTCACCTTCACGATCTGCGCCACACGGTCGGCACCTATGCCGGGCAGTCCGGCGCGAACGCGTTCCTTGTGCGCGATCTCCTCCGGCATAGCGACCTGTCGATGACGCACCGCTATGTCAATAAGGCCGATGATCCGGTGCGGACGCTCAATGATCTTGTCGGTGAGCGCATCGCCGCAAGCCTTGAGGGGCGCAAGACAGCCGATGTGGTGCGAGCGTCGGGTCGATTCATCTCGAAATAAGTGCAATGAAGGGAAGCCCGACCGCCAGCTAGGCCGTGTACTCATTAAGCAGTTGGCCGCCCGATGTCCGCTCTACCCCAACAGCGGCGAAAAAGCGGCCGCCTCCCCAGGTCGCTGAAGGGCCATGTGTGGACGGCTCCCGGTTGGCAAGGAGAAACTTCACTTTGCGGCGTTGGTCGGAGCAGCCATGTGTTCGGCCTGTTTGTGCGGTTCACATGACCGCTGGCCATAATGCCCTCCGCGGATCAGGTCCCGATCAAAAGCACGCATTCGAAGATGCCGTGGCCAGTATGGGTTGTCTGATCGCCGGATCGACCGGCGCTGCATTACGTGCTGTTCGCCCTCCCAACCGTTACGTCATGCCGGCATGTCGGCGCGGTCTCGTTTAGGCCGCCAGCGCGGCCGGCTCCTGATAGCGTTCGTTCCTCGCCATCATCGCCCAGGCCATCCTGGCGAGCTTGTTGGCAAGCGCGATGGCCGCGACCTTGGTGGGCCGGCGGGCCAACAATCGCGTGAGCCATGGCCGATGATCGGTGCCATGGATCTTGGCGTAGCGGATTACGGCGAGCGCGCCAGCCGTGAACAGGCTACGCAAATAGCGATCCCCCTGCTTGCTGATGCTGCCAAGCTTGTCTTTGCCCCCGCTCGAGCTCTGCTTCGGTACAAGCCCAACCCAGGCCGAGAAGTCTCGCCCGGATCGGAAGGCTTTGGGATCGGCAATGCTGGCGACCAGTGCTGTTGCCAGTGCCGGACCGACGCCAGGGATCGCGTCCAGCCGCTTGCTCATCGTGTTTGATCGATGCCAGGCGATGATGCGACGGTCGAACTCCAGGATCTGGGCCTTCAGCGCGCGCAATTGACCGCCAAGAGCATCAAGGCACATCCGGGCGACCTCCGGGACTCGGTCTTCGGCTTTATCGGCGACGACTTCCAGCAGTTGCTCGACGCCTCGCCGCCCGACGGGGGCGACAATCCCGAACTCGGCAAGATAGGCGCGGATCGAGTTGATGACCGCGGTCTGCTGGCGAATGAAGAGGTGGCGCGCTCGGTGAAGCATCAGGCAGCTCTGTTGCTCGGCTGTCTTGGTCGGCACGAACCGCATGTTGGGTCTCGTGACCGCCTCGCAAATTGCCTCTGCGTCGGTGCTGTCGTTCTTCTGCCGCTTGACGTAGGGCTTCACATAGGCCGGAGGCATCAATCTCACCGTATGTCCCAACGCCTGCAATTCACGGGACCAATGGTGCGATGATGCGCAAGCCTCGATCCCCACCAGGCAGGGCGGCAACTTTTGGAAAAACGCCAACACGTGGCGGCGCTTCAACTGACGGCGTAGGACCACCTGGCCGGCTGCATCAACGCCGTGCACTTGGAAGACCGACTTCGCGATATCCAGACCGATCGTCGAAATTGACTGCATAGGCTGCTCCTTCGAATCGTGGGAGCCTCAAAACGGCACCCACTCCTTGGCACTCTCGTGCCGGTGGAGGAGCCGTCCACAGCATCAAAAGCGGAAGTTGGCGCCAACACGTGCGACTAAACGCTAAAGAAAGCGCTTCAAGAATGTCAGCGCCGTCTGGGCCACCCCCGACCAGCCGCTTTCTACAGGCATAGAGCGACCGCGTCGCGGCAGTTCGATAAATTCGGTGACGGCGTGCTCGTAGCGCCACTGCTGGTCATAGGCCCCGCGGGTGACTGATGACGAGAGAGTTTGATCGCGCGCGAAGGAGATCATCAGCAACGGTCCGCGCCCGGCGGTCGCGGCGTCGACCGGAGCTTCGGCGCGGGCGTCGCGCGGCAACCCCCCGCCGAACGATCCCGGTTCGATCGCAACGGTCGCGGCAGAAAGCCCGCGCGCGGCCAGGATCTGTGCGATCAGTGCACCGAACGCATGGCCGATGAGCGCCGGGCGGCGCTCCAGCGCGCCGGCGATGCGGGCCAGATGCGCCGCGACCTCGCCGATGGTTTCCGGGCCCGCGGCGCCGCCCAGTTCCGCCGGCCATTCAGGTGCCAAGGGAGCATAGCCGGCTGCTTCGAACCCGTCATTCCAGCCGCGCCAGATCGCGGGCGAAGCCCACAAGCCATGGATGAAGATGACCGGCGGCCTCTGCGATGCGTTGGTTCGCGCGATGATCGCAGCGTCGCCGGTCTCCATGATCATGATCATCGGCCCTTGTCTGGAGCAGGTCAGCGCGACGCGGTGGCGGGGACAGGCGAGGTGTCGCTGGGACCGACGCCGCTCAGGCGGACGACGGCGCCCTCGGCGCGGGTGAAGGCAAAATGCGCCACGCCGCCGGGCTCGGTATAGAGGCCGCCTGCACGCAATGACTTGACGAAGGCGCCGGCCTCGTTGCTGCCGTAGCCGAAGTACCAGGTGCCCGAGATCACCGTGGCGGAGCGGTCATCGCGGTGGGTGTGAGGCGCGATCGTGGTATTCGGCGGCACGTGGATCTCGAGCACGTAGGGGCCGGGCTTCGCCGGGTCGCCGCTCAGCAGCACCGTACGGATGGTGCCAACTCCGGACGTGCCGGCACCCGCGCCGGACTGCGGCATGGCCTGCGTCTGCTCCAGCGTCAGGGTCGTCTGCCTCAGGTGCCCGCTCTCCGCGGCGCCGGGTCGCTCGCTGAGGAAGCTCTCGATCGCGGCTGTCGTGGCTGCGGGTTGCTCCTCCATCAGCCAGTGACCGGAGCCTGCGATGACCCGCTCCTGCACATCGACTGCGCCGGCCTGCATCACCGCCGCCATTGCAGGACCGAATGATGCTGCGCCTCCGACCGCAAGAACCGGCATGAGCAGCTTGCCATGAGCGGAGAGCCAGGCGCGGTTGTCGATCGCGTCCTGATCGAAGGCGGCGAACTGGCGGAAGCCGGCGTGCATTCGCCCCGGCGCAGCGTAGAGCTGAGCGTAGTGAACGCGGGCCGGCTCCGGAAAATTGGCCGGATTCGCCGAGAACTCGTTCCAGAACCGGTCGAGATAGATTCGTTCGCGGCCCGCCACCAGGCGCTCCATATCCGGCCCGCCGAACCGGAAGTGCCACAGCAACGGGTTCTTCAGGATGTCTTCCCACGGACCGACGCCCGGCACCGGCGCATCCATCAGCACCAGCTTCGTCACGCGTTCGCCGTGCCGCGAGGCCACGGCAAAGGCGACCATGTTGCCAATGTCGTGCGCCACGATGTCGGCGCGTGGCGCGTGCAGCGTGTCCATCACGCCGACGATGTCCTCCGCTTGGTTGACCTTCTCGAAACCCCCGTCGGCGCGAGCCGAAAGGCCCATGCCCCGCAGGTCGGGCACGATGACGGTGTGATTGCGCGCAAGGTTCGCCGCGAGCGGCGCCCACATGTCGCCGGTCTCGCCATAGCCATGCAGCATCACGACCGCCGGGCCGGCCCCGCCCACCCGGACGTGCAGGATGGTGCCGTTGGTCGCGATCTCCTCGGTGCGGAACGTATTGGGAAAGTCCGTGGGCACGTCGGCCGCGGATGCGGCGGTGCCGGCCAGGGCGGCAAGTGCGACTCCGGTCAGGGCAATCCGACGAAGCTGGATGGGGACGGTCATGGTTGATCTCCTGCGTGTGTCGTCTTTCTCACCGACGCAAAACTAGACGAGGAAGATCGTTGGGATTAGCTAGGTCTCGGGCGAAGCATTTTTGAATGGAGCGCAAAGGTGGCAGCCGAGACAGCGGATCGAGCCCGGGAACTGGAAGTGTTCTGCGCCGTCATCGACGGCGGCAGCTTCTCGGCGGCGGGCCGGGCGCTCGGCCTGACGCCATCGGCCGTGAGCCGCACCCTGGACCGGATCGAGCAGCGGCTCGGCGCACGCCTGCTGTTGCGGACGACGCGCGCATTGACCCCCACCGCGGAAGGTCGCGCCTATCTCGGCGCGGCCCGCCGTATTCTCGCCGACCTCGACGAAGCCGAGCAGGCGATCTCCGACCAGGGCTCGCCGCGCGGCCGCATCCGGGTCAGCGCCGCGGTCTCCCATGGGCGTCTCTGCATCGTGCCTCTGCTTGGCGAGTTCGTGCGGCGCTATCCCAACATCCTGGTCGACATCAATCTCAGCGACGGGATCGTCGATATCGCCGCGGGACAGGCGGATGTGGCGATTCGCGGCGGTCCGCTGGCAGACAGTGCGCTTACAGCGCGCCGGCTCGGCGAAAACGGCCGAACGATCGTAGCCTCGCCGCACTATTTGACCCGCTGGGGCGTGCCCGAAAAGCCTGAAGACCTTTACAACCACAATTGCCTAAACTTCAGTTTTCGCCGGGCCGAGCCGGTCTGGCCGTTCCGCCGGGACGGAGCCGACTTTGTCCTCAAGGTCCAGGGCGCTATCGAGGCGAACAGTGGGGAGACGCTGAGCCAATTGGCTCTCGACGGCGTTGGCATCGCCCGCGTCGGCAATTTCAGCCTGGGCGATGCGCTTGCGAAGGGGCACCTCGTCCCCCTTCTCGAACCGTTCAATCCGGGTGACAAGGAAATCTTCCATGCCGTCTTCGTGGGCGGCGCGAACATGCCTGCTCGTGTTCGGGTATTCGTCGACTATCTTGTGGAGTGCATGGGCGGCGGTCGCGCACGGCATCCATGACCGACGGCATTCAATGGTCGATCTGCGCAACCTGAGAAGAACTCAGGTTGCCAAAATCTGGTCCGATCTGCCGTGGTGAGCGGACCTCGGTCAGGCGCGGCGCAACTTCGCAGGAGGGCCAGAAGCGGACACCGAAAGCGTGGCAACCTGTGTCTCTCAAAGCCACCATCCCTAATCGCACGAGCGGCATGTCATCTCTAGCTGCGAATCAGGAAGATCGACCCTCGATGCCAGTCCGAGGATGGTCCAGGCGACGAGGTGAACGACGAAGAATGTTGCGGCCACCGCCAAAAGCCAGCATATTTCACCGTTGGCATGCGGTTTGATCGTCACTCTTGTTTGCGCCGTCCTGTTTGCAATCATCATGCTTGGTCTCCCGATCTTATTTGATCGCTCTCTTGCAGATGCTCGAGCTCGCGCATGATGCGACTTGCCTGTTGTCGCCGCGACGCATGCAGCGCGGACAAGATGAAGGCGACAATGCCTGGCTTTCCTGGTTCGATCGGACGATCGGAGACCCGAGAGACTGCTTCGGACGAATGCAACGGGAGGCTCACTCACGGTCCATATCGGCTAGAGAAAGCCAGCGCTGAGGTCTAATCCGTAAGTCAGCGACAGCAGCCACACGAACACGACGGCGCCGCAGAGCAACGCGGTCTGCTTGAGAAGATTTTCTCGCCGCGATGATGCAGGGAACGCCCGCACGAAAGCGTTCGCAACGGCGGCAGTGACGAGAGCTCGCATGACAGTTTCCACCAGCTGCTATTGGACCGATGACCACTGCGGCGGCGTTCGGCTGGTCCGTTACGTTACTGGAGCGGCGGGTTCGAAAGGTTGCGCCTGAGCAGGACCGGCTCCCAGAAGAACCGGGTGACTTCGGACGTCGCCTCGTGCCGGCAAATTCCGATGTCCTTGAGGTATTCGGCCTTGTGCCTGAGGTCGGCAAGAAGCTCAGCCCTGAAGCGGGCGCGTTGGTACCAAGTGACCAACAGCGTGAAGGGTGCCAAACCGCGCCGATGAAAATCCCTTGTGGAGAGCACAGTGTCGGAGATGCCCGTTTGGGAGTTCGCCTGGGGCGCATTCGCCGCCTCAGAAAATGACGCGTGCGTCATCGCTGACTTCCTCGATGGAGCGGCAAAAGACGAAAGAGATCGCGCGATGACCTCTTGACCTTTGTCGTTGGCAGCTTCACGCCAATCTAAAACCTGATCGTCCTGTTTGGTCATTGCGCTCTCTTGGTTGACGGTCGTTGTGAAGCCGGAGTGAAACGGGATCAGTCAGGGAGCGCTGACGCCCGGCATCGGACCGGTCGGGCGGATCGCCACCTTGGCCGGTGGCTGCTGCGCGAAAGTTGCGAATGCAATCAGAAAGGCACATGCCAGGACGATGAAAGAGACGGGACGCCGTCGCCTCTCCGTCTGGTCGCCGCCGGACTTCTCAAGCCGGCGCGCGCCCGTTGTGGTGCGCATCGTTGTTTCCCGATGAGGTTACGGTGAGAGGATCCGTCTCCCAGCACCTGTTCTGAATATCGCGCCACGCGGAGCTTCTGAGAACTACCTAGAAAGGTGGCTCGCTGTACTTTATGTATGTTCGCGCCGGCTCGGCTTTCTGCACAGGTTGGGAACAACATGCATCTCTCGACGGACCCCACCGATTTGCAGAACCAGGAAGTCTATGCGCTCTGGGATCGGCTGGCCGAGTTCTCCGTCGCCGATGGTGACGCTGCGCTGATACACCTGCTGTCCACGCTGCGTACGATGTTGTCGGCGCGCAATGTGCTATGGGGGGTGGTCGTCCGATTGCCTTCGCCGAAGCGGGCGGATCCCTTGCTCGGCTGGCGCCCGCGCCTCGTCAGGGTGCTGGATCCGATACCGGCGGTGGCGGCGTCCGTACAGAAGCAGTACGATACACTCTGGTCCAACGACGTCGACCTGTCTCAGATCCTTTCTATGTCGGGCGATGAGCCATTCCGCGTCCGCCTGCTGTTCGACGCGCTGCCGCCGGAATGGTTCGAGGGAAGGCACTATCGGCGGCACTATCTGGACGTCGGCTTCGCCGACAGCATCTCCGTGCGCATTGCGCTCAATGACGACGTCAGGATTCGTCTGTTTGTGTTTCGCGATGCGCAGGCGCCTCGCTTTACGGCGCAGGACGGTCAGCGTCTGGGCTTCATCATGCGCGGCTTGAGATGGTTCCACCGAGAACAATTGCTCAGCCACGGGCTGCTCATTGCCAACGCGCCCCTTACGCCCGCTGAACGCCGCGTGTTGCTCGCGCTGCTCGACGGGGACACGGAACGCCGGATCGCGCAGAAACTCGACCAAAGTCCGAACACCACGCATTTTCACGTCAAGTCGATCTACACCAAGTTCGGCGTGCGCAACCGTCCGTCACTCTCTGCGCTCTGGCTTGGCAAGCTGCACTAGCGAGTTGAAGCCGCAGTCCGGCGATGACACCCGTGAGTGCCAGGATGTCATCCGCAGCTGCACATCCAGCCTCCTGAACGTTGGCCAAGGGGCACGCCCGGAGGAACTCAGGTCGAGCATATCGGGTCCGCTCCACCCCGAGCGGCTGACATCTAACAGAGGCACCAAGTCGACCCTTGCGGAAGTCGAAGTCTCCGGCTTCTGACATGCTTGGAAAGCTACCTTGGCCACGCACTCAGAATGAAGCTTGACGGATTGTCCTTTCGACAGCGACTTCTGCCGCTTGCGCTCAAATTTGGTGATCTGCCGCTCGCGATGTTTTCCGTGCTTATCGAAATCCGATCAGACGAAACCCAACGGATCTTCGTACATCGCCACGAAATACTCCTGCCTGAGCTGACCCGGAGTGCTGGAGCCCGAGCATAGCTGCGATATGGATCGTCCCCACGAACGTAACGTCTATCCGCTCTCGCTCGCCACGGATACCTAAAGTACCTGACCCGGCCGGCACACCTAGACTGAGAGAGTTTTACCGATGACGCTAGCCTAAGTGCGCCAGAATAGAGATGGCGTCGAAACCTTCACCGCAGGCAAGAAAGCGACAACGCGATGGTTGAAAAGAAGGACCAACATGTCACTTCGCGTAGCCCTGTGATCGCAGCCAAGCGATCCGGCGCTCCCCGTCCATCCAATCATCGATTTCGGCTTTGCTCGTGAAGCCCGCAATTTCTCGACGTTCTGCGCCTGGGTACTCGGCAACAATCGTCCAGTCGCCCTCTGAGTTGCGACGAGGTCTGAAGGTCACTTTTACTTTTGCCATGCCGTACTTATGCAGGAAAGCGCACGAAAGGGAACCTCAGATCGTGCAGACCAGGAGCCGTTTACAACTTCGAACACGCAGCATTAGTCGCCACGGGCTTCAGCTGCGGAGCAAATGCGCCAGCCATGATGAGAGAGCTGTTGGTTCTCCTTGTGGTCTCCCAACGATTGATGTATGGTCTCAAGCATCGATACTGGCCGAACAACTGTTCCGCTTTCGCCTCAAGTTCTGACGGCGCGCACGTTTCAGACATTCTCCAACATCGACAGACTGGATACTGGCCGCAAGTCCGCGCGCCAGCTCCTGCGCGCATGCGAAAGAAAGACCGATGACTACAGGTACAGTGAAGTGGTTTAACACCCAAAAGGGCTTCGGCTTTATCCAGCCCGCAAACGGCAGCAACGACGTTTTTGTTCATATCAGCGCGGTCGAACGCGCCGGAATGGGCACGCTGAACGAAGGTCAGACGCTGTCTTACGACGTCGTCGCGGACCGTCGTACGGGCAAGTCCGCTGCCGAAAATCTTCGTGCTGCCTAGTTGAGAGCACGACCGACCTGTTGCTCCAGCCACGGATGTACTGGCAGAGCTTGTGGTCCCCCGCACCTGAGTCATCAGAGGCGGGGATTTTGCTTGGGCGACCGCCAAGTGGGCTTGTCGTGGCCTCTTCGACATTCTGTCCGGTGGTTGCCCAGCTAAAACGTGAACCGACTGAAAAGGTGAAACGGCGGGGCGTCTCTGTCGGGGTCCAATAGCCAAATCGAATTTCGAAGTGGCTTGTTTTGCCTTTCGAGCGCATAGATCGGCATGCTCGAATCTCATCACCGATCCTGCCGGTGCGGCGCCGTCTATGGTCGCACCGAGGAAATAGTCCCCTGTCGGCAGATCGCCAGCTTCGACTGCTCGGTCTGCGGCGCGACGCTGGAATCGTGGAACACTGCTTCGGTGCCGACCTACAGGTTGATTGTCGGTCCCGTACGGAATTCCTCGTCCGAAGGATGATGCAATTGGCGGGTCGGACCAGCAGCCGGCGATTGAACTAGACATTCATGGCTGACTCCTTCAGCCGGCTCAGCCATCTTTGCGTGCCAGGCGCGTTATACATTAAGTGATGCTGCTCACTCCTTTCAGCGGCTTGTTCCACCTCTCTATGAAGTCATTCGCGTGTGCATTGGGCAGTGTGTCCGAGGAACGTGGATCAGCGCAATGCAGGAAATCCAATGAGCATTATAAAGCGGCATCTCGCCGAGCAAGAAGAGCGACTGGCTCTAATCGAAGAAATTTGCATCGATAAAGGTGCGCTTGTCTTAGATACCGCCACAGATGAGGTCTACTTCTCTGCAGACGAAGAAGCTTACAAGAACGCCTACGTGACCGTGTTTCAGGCGTGGGCCAAGGGCACGATCGAAGGCACAGCAGAACAGATATTCGAGGCTACAAAATCCATTCTTGAGGACTAGGCCGTGTACCCATAAACCCAGCGGCGTTACGCAACGAACGCAAACTCTGCTTCGCCCCTATAGCCGCTGAGTTCGTGCGGCGGCGCGATAGGTTGCGACGGGCCAACAACCACATCCTGCATCACAGCGAATTATTCGCTCACCTCTTCGGCGCGACCGAGTAATGATGGCCGCAGCGTGAACCTCAACGCCTTGGCCATTGTCAGATTGATTATCTCGTCACGGCCGACCGGCATTGTTGCGACCGATATCGCGCACGAGCTCACTGAGATCGAACGCCTCGCCGCTTCCCGTGATGTCTGCAAACAACACGTCGGCGAAAGGATGCTGACGGTTGTGCGCGGAACACGGAGAGCAGTATGGGTGGCACGAGCCACTCCCGCAGACCGACTTTCTGGATACCGGACCGTCGACCGCCTTGTTGTGGCGGGAGCACAAGCTCTCAGTCACCGGCAGATGCCAGGCATGAACGGTGATTGATACACCAGACTCCCTTTCCGTAGCGATGTCGAGGGAAAACGCAACAAATGATAGGGAATGCGACACTATCGCCGACGCCGGCTCGAATGTGGTCTTCGTTTTGATAACACGTCGGCCCGGCGCGCAAACTGACCGCATTCCTCACCGCAACGGTTGTTATCCGTTGTCAGCGTAGCCATATGCTCTTGGAGCAGACCGGCTCTCGCCCGGAGCGAGTCCCAGTTCTGACGCCTTAGCTTCACATCAGCGAAATCGGCCGACGGCGCGTCGACTTGACGCGTGCGTAAGGGGTCAGGACAACATATGCCCATCGAGTACGCCTCCGTTCGGGTCGTCCACAAGCCTTGGGGTGTTAGCGATCTGCGGCCCTGGAGCGGCATCGACGGCACCCAAGATGCCGTGGGAGAGTTGTGGTTCGAGCGAGCCGACGAGGGAGCGTCCAAGCCTGCCTTGCTGCTCAAGCTGCTGTTCACGAACGAACCACTGTCGATCCAGGTCCATCCGGATGACACGTTCGCACGCGCGATGGGAATGCTGAATGGCAAGAGCGAGGCCTGGTACATCCTGTCCGCAAAGCCGGACGCAAAGATCGGCATTGGCCTTAAACATCGTGTGACGCCGCAGGACTTGCGCGCAGCGATCAGGGACGGCTCGATCGTCGAGCTGGTGCAGTGGCGCTGTGTTGCGACAGGGGATGTCGTATTCATCCCTGCCGGCACGATCCACGCGCTTGGCCCCGGCATAGTACTGGTCGAAATTCAGCAGCATAGTGACGCGACGTACCGGCTGTTCGACTACGACAGAGGGCGCGAATTGCATGAGGACAACGCTGTCGCTGTCGCCAACGCCTGGCCGCTTCGATCCGGCGGTCGTGTCGCACGCCTGACCAACGAACGGACGGTTCTTGTCGCGAGCCGGTATTTCGTCTTCGAAAGACTTCAGCTGCCAGCGAGCTCGAGCTGGGCGCTACTCGCTGAGCGGGAGACCTGGATGCTTGTCCTCGACGGTCACGCGGCGATCGGATTGAAGGCGGTATCCGTTGGACAGGCGGTCTTCGCCAACGGCGGCCGCGCTAGTATCGAGGTCGGCGCCATTGGATTGACCGCATTGGTCGCCTATCCGGCGGCTGCTCCGGTTGCTGGCCTGCTGCAGATGCTGGGCGAGCCGTCGACCGATCTCCTTGGCCCGCCCCACGTCCCCGAATCCACCGGCGTTTCCAGGGTACGCACATGACGCCGCTCGGCAGGATCGCGTTGATCGGCAATTCGTTGCCGCGCCGCTGTGGCATCGCGACATTCACGACCGACCTGCAGCGCGCGATCGCGAATTCACGGCCAAATCTCGTGGCCTCCATCGTGGCGATGACCGATCACGGCCAACCCTACGACTATCCCGATTCGGTCGCCCTGCAGATCAGGGATGACTCGATTGAATCCTATAGACGCGCCGCGGCATTGCTGAACGCGGGCCGGTTCGATGTCGCTTGTCTGCAGCACGAATTCGGCATCTTCGGCGGCGAAGCCGGTTCCCACATTCTCGAACTGCTGTCGCGTCTTTCCATGCCTGTGGTGACGACGCTGCATACCGTTCTGTCCGAGCCGACGTCGGCTCAGCGCGCGGTCATGGATCGTATCGTCGACATGTCCTCAAAGATCGTCGTGATGGCCAACAAGGGACGCGAACTGCTCTGCAGCGTCTACCGCGTGCCGGGCGAAAAGATCGAGATCATCGCACACGGCATCCCCGATTTTCCGTTTGTCGAGCCCGATGCGACAAAGGCCAGGCTCGGTTTCAGCGGCCGCTCCGTGATTCTGACGTTCGGCCTGTTGTCCCCCAGCAAGGGCATCGAGATCATGATTGACGCCATGCCGTCGATTCTGACGCAATGTCCCGACGCGGTCTACGTCGTGCTCGGTGCGACCCACCCCAATCTGGTTCGCGATCAAGGTGAAGCCTATCGCGAAAGCCTGGTGAAGCGGGTGCGCCAGCTCGGCGTCGAGGATCACGTCGTATTTCTCGACCAGTTCGTCGACCAGGCGACGCTGCTCGAGTTCATTTCGATGTGCGACATCTACGTCACGCCCTATCTCAACGAGGCGCAGATGACGTCAGGGACGCTGGCTTACAGCTTTGGCCTCGGCAAGCCGGTTGTCTCGACGCCGTACTGGCACGCACGGGAACTGCTGGCCGACGGACGCGGCGCGCTCGTTACGTTTAACGACGCTCCTGAGACTGGTCGCACCATCGCGGAGTTGCTGACCGACAAGCCGCGCCGGCAGGCCATGCGCGAGCGGGCCTATGCGGCCAGCCGTCCGATGACATGGGAACGGACCGCCGAGCGGTACATGGCGACATTCGCGAACGGGCGGCAGAGCCACTGGTTGAATGCGGTTGCGCGCGACCCGATGGCCGCGGACGCATCGCAAATTCCGGTGGCGCCCGCTATGCAAACGGACCATTTTCTGTCGATGTGTGATGACACCGGCCTGCTGCAGCATGCCGTGCATTCGGTGCCGGATCGGCTGCATGGCTATTGCGTCGACGACAACGCGCGCGCGCTACTGCTGGCCTGCGCCCTCAACGAGCCGGGCGAGCAGCCGCTGGCTGATGTTTTAACCGGCCGGTTTGCCGCCTTTGTCCAGCATGCGTGGAATCCGGATACCGGCCGCTTTCGCAACTTCATGGGGTACGACCGCACCTGGCTGGAAGAGAAGGGCTCCGAGGACAGTCACGGGCGGACCTTGTGGGCGCTGGGCCAATGTGCGCGCAGGGACGCCAGCGGCGCCCGGCGCCGATGGGCAGCGGCATTATTTACCGAGGCGTTGCCGATCGCGAAATCCTTCGATTCGCCACGTGCCTCGGCCTTCACGCTGCTGGGCCTCGACGCCTATTGCGCCGCAATTCCCGATGATCGCCGCGCCCGCGACCTGCGGCGGGTTCTGGCCGACAGGCTAATGCTCTGTCTGGAGTCGGTCGAGACGCCCGAGTGGATCTGGTTCGAAGAAGGCCTCGCATATGACAATGCCCGACTGCCCGAGGCTCTGATCGTTACCGGTTTGGCCACGCGAAACCGCGGCTATATCGACGCCGGGTTGAAGTCCCTGCGGTGGCTGATGACGCAGCAAACGTCTCCGATGGGGCATTTCCGGCCGGTCGGCACCGCCGGTTTCGGCGAACAACGGAGACCGCCTCACGCCTTCGATCAGCAGCCGGTGGAAGCAACCGCGACCATCGCGGCCTGTCTAACCGCGCTGCGCGCGGAGGACAACGCCCAATGGAAGGCTGAAGCAATCAACGTTTTCGCCTGGTTCCTGGGCAGCAATGACCTTTCGGTTGCGCTCGTCGATACCGAGACCGGCAGTTGTCGTGATGGACTTCATCCCGACCGGGCCAATGAAAATCGCGGGGGAGAATCGGTGGTGTGCTATCTTCTGGGGCTTGCCGAGATTCGCCAGCTTGCCCGTGTGAGTGTTAACCTGACAGACTCCGTGGCGCTATGCGCCGTCGGAGCTTGATGCGACATCCGCTCCGGCCGATCGAGGGCACGCCTTTGCACACTACATTTCTGAACCGGCAGGCGCTCCATCTGCGCCCCGACCCCGCGCGCGTCATCGTACGCCCGTTCAAGCCGGCGACCGAACCGCGCGATCTCAACCCGACCGACAAGACCCGGGCCAATCATATCGTCGAGCGCGTTCTCAACCTCGATGCGGAGGAGGCGGCGCGCCAGTTGGCCGACGTGCTTGAAAACTTCGCAGGCAGGCATCGTAACCTGCTCGAGACGTTCGAGCTTCGTGCCGACGAGATGGAGCAGGCGCTGGCAGCGCATTGCAGATTTACCAGCGTGCAACGCCAGCTAATCGGCGCCTACTTCATGAATGAGTATTCGTTCGAAGCCTCGGCGCTGTTCAATCCGAGCATTGTATCACACCCCGACCAGTCGGGGACGCCGGCAGGCAGCCTGCGCTTCATTCTCAGCCTGCGTGCCGTCGGCGAAGGACATGTGTCGTCGCTGACCTTTCGCACCGGTACCATCGCCTCTGACGGCAGCATTGATGTCGAACCGACGGTTCGGCTCGCTTCAAGTCCGCAGATTCGGCATCTCGTTCCAGGGCCGATCGGCGACGAGGTAGAGCTCGCCTTCAGGCCGGATCATGACATCAGCGAGCGCGTCATCTTTCCGGTCACAGCCTCGCAGTCGCACGGCATCGAAGACGCACGTTTCGTCGAATTCACCGATGCCGGCCGGAAGACCTATTACGCGACCTACACCGCCTACCAGGGCACCGCAATCCGGTCGGAATTGATCGAGACCGGCGACTTTATCTCGTTCCGGATGTCGCCACTGCATGGCACGGCCGCGCGCAATAAGGGCATGGCGCTGTTTCCACGCAGGATCGACGGCAAGTTCGCCATGATCGCGCGACAGGACAATGAAAACCTGTATCTGGTCTATTCGGATGATTTGTACAGATGGGAAGGTGGCCAAGCCCTCCTGAAACCACAGTTCCCATGGGAGTTCGTGCAGATCGGCAATTGCGGATCGCCGATCGAGCTGGAAGAGGGATGGCTGCTGCTCACGCACGGCGTCGGGCCGGTCCGAAAATACTCGATCGGCGCGGCGCTGCTCGACAAGTGCGACCCCTCCAAGGTGCTGGCTCGTTCGAGCGAACCGCTGTTGCGGCCCGAGCCGTCCGAGCGCGAAGGATATGTTCCCAATGTCGTCTACACCTGCGGAGCGATAGCGCATAACGACCGGATTATTCTGCCGTATGCCGTCTCCGACACTTATTCGCACTTCGCTACGATGAAGGTCTCCGCGCTGTTGCAGGCCATGTCTTAAATCTGGCGTCGCCCGGTGCGATTTGTCCGTTCGAGGGAGAATCCCATAGTTTGGAGACCTGCTATTCGTTCAGGCATTCAATGTCAGCCGAGAGCTACAGGGATATCGTCATCGATCGCCCGGGATTCGGTCGGCAACCGCCATGCAATTTGTCTGGACCGCGATGCCCAGGCCCAGTTGATCTGGCGATATGACGACCCGCCAGGATGCCCGACTCCTATCTCACTGGATCGCTGACATCGGACCCGACCCGCACCTGTTCGGGACGAATTCCCGTCGCCGGACCAAGGCGACCTCGATCTATCGCCGAACCGGCAACCTGCGAGCGTACAGCTTCTTCTGGGGTACACGAAAATCGAGTGTACCGTCCGCCATCTCAGCATCGAGGTCGACGATGCCTTGGCGGGTAGCAGAACAGGTAGGCATCCGACTGAAAGGTAGACGGACGCGCTCTGCTCTGCCCTCGCAGACGGTTTCGGGCAAGAAGATGTTAGAAGCCCCGGCTGAGATTGCCGGTTCGCAGCCGCCCGTACGAGGAGACCTCCGTCATTTCTTCTTTGCCGGCCCGAAATCCGGCTGCCAAGCGGCCTCCTTGCGGCTTGGCGCCGCAGCGATCACCTTGGTCTTCTCCTTCTTTGGTTTCTTGGCTTCGCGATTGCCGCGTTGCTCTCCCTTGGCCATGTAGGTCTCCTCTTGAGGTTTGTCTTGGGGTTTGAGTTCATCCAGTTCGTCAGATTGTAGCACGCGGCCGCGCGGCGTGCAGACGCGCACATCCATGTAACCGTCGCGCAGCAGTTTTCGCGCCAGTCTCAACGCGAGGGTCGGGCTGCCCCGGCCGTGATTGGCGCAACCATATTCGTTCGTTCCGGTGACGAGGTAGGGCACGCGGATCGGCCTAGCCATGGAACAGCGCAGCCGCCGCGACGAGCAGCAGAAGGAACAAGGGAACGATGATGGGCGGAACGATCCATTCCGAGGCACGAAAACGCGGCATCGCATGCTCCTGCACGAGCACGACGAAGTCGTGCTTCAGTGACTGGCTTCTCGGCGGGAGCGCACGTGACCCTCAGTCACCGGTCGATGC
>Ga0214542_1008181_pt1 | contig 17517 bp, 6 predicted proteins | sample CNSS1metaG_FD_160096 | JGI IMG/M metagenome (GOLD analysis project Ga0214542, IMG submission 160096) | Root nodule microbial communities from cowpea collected in UCLA plant growth center, Los Angeles, California, USA - CNSS1 | ecosystem: Host-associated > Plants > Roots > Nodule | place: USA... | reverse complement strand
TACTGGTGTAAATTCAAATCTTCATGATTTAACATTTAACAAGGATCTTAGTTTTTTAATTTCTCAATTTCTACACAAATTAAGATAAAGAAAAGGCAGTTTTTCAATCATTGACTCAAATCCATTATTGAATGGAATGAATCCCACTTAGTGGAATAGGGAGTTACTTATGGCAGAACGGACCAATCTAATGTTTCACATTAATAATAATAATAATAATAATAATAATAATAATAATAATAATAATGTAATAGTAATATATATTTGTTACCAAATTTTAACATCATATCCGTTTTGTATTTTTATTTGGTACGGGGATAAATAATGGCCAATATATTTACATTCTATTTTAACAATGATTCATATATATGCATTTCATTTTAATATAATATATAATTTCAAAGTTTAATTATAAATTTTAATCATACAACAATATTGTTTTAATATTGGTATTATTACTATTAGTAGTAAAATTATGGTTAAATTACTCTTTTAGTTTTTCTATTTGACATTAAATTTCATTTTGATCCTCAAGTTTTTCGTTCTCTTAATTTGGTTCTCATTTTCTTAAAAATGATTCAATTTGGTCCTCACCATTAACTTTGACCAAACGGTGTTAAGTCAACGCCACATGTCAATTTTTGGTTTTTTTTTTTATTTTTTTAATATTTTTTGAATTTTTTTTTGAATTTGTTTTTAAATTTAATTTTTTTATTTATTTTTAACACGTGTCACTTCACAGTTGTGCCACGTGTCAAAGTGACTCAATTTGGTCCTTATATTTGTTTTTAGTTTTAATTTAGTCCCAATTTTTGTAAAAATGAAGCAATATTGTCCTTCTTAGATTGAGACTCAATTTAATCTTTGTATACAACTTATGATGATATTCTTAATAAAATTGATGTTTTTATTAAATATTTGTAGAAATATTTTTAAATAAGTTTTTTTTAGTTTTATTATTAAACAAAGTTAAACCCCAAACTTAATTTCAAAAGTTAACAATTTTGTCATCATATATAAAGGCATCAAGTGTATCATATTATACAAACTTAGTAAAAATTAAAAATCAAATAACTTGTCACACATAAGTTTAGGAACTAAATTTCAAGTTAAAAACAAAATCAAAGTCCAATATTTTGTGTAGAATTTAAAGTTAATTTAAAATATTTATAGAAATATTTAATAAAAATATTAATTTTAGTAAGAATATCACCATAAAATTTATAAAAAAGTAAATTTAGTAACAATTTAAGAAAGAACAATGTTGCTTCATTTTTGCAAAAATTGGAACTAAATTGAAACTATAAACAAATATAGGGACCAAATTGAGTCACTTTGACACATGACACAACTTTGAAGTGACACGTGTCAAAAATAAAAGAAAATTAAGAAAAAAATTAAAAAATTAAAAAAATTAAAATTAAAAAATTAAAAATTAAAAAAAATTAAAAAAAAAATCAAAAAACCAGAAGTTGACACTTGGCGTTGACTTTAACACCGTTTGGTCAAAGTTAACGGTGAAGACCAAATTGAGTCATTTTTAAGAAAGTAAGGACCAAATTGAGACAACGAAAAACTTGAGGACCATAATGAAATTATGATAAATAGAGGGACCAAAAGAGTAATTTAACCTAAAATTGTTATTAGTATAATCTAATATTATTATATTTTTTAAATATTATATATATAGTTATATAAATAAATTATTTATTTTAAAATAGTAAAAATTATAATAATTTTCTTAATCTAACTATAAAAGAAAACAGAAAAAAATCAACCTACGCAACAGTACCATGGCAAACACATTTTTTAACTTAATGTTGGTCTACTAAACAATAATAACTAAAGAATTATACAAAACTAAAATATCTTAACACTTCAACTTCCACTTATCCATCAATTAATGGAAATCAACCAAATATTGTAAATGACTATAAGGTCAATATGATCTACTATATTAGTTTTATGAAATCGATATTAAAAAAATACTACTTATTTCAAATTAAATGATTGTTATTGTAAAAATATACACAAAGTTAAAAAATATTTGACTTTCTTATATCATGTAACTATAAACTTAAATATTATATTTATAATCAAATATAATTATAACACTTAATAATATTATATAAATTAATTAATTTTTCAAATATTATAATTATTTATTATTTTTCTTAACACATAATTAAAAAAGAAAACAAAATTTGTCTACGTAACTCTCATCTCAACCGTACATCTTCAACACCTTTACCCCGATAAATCACAATCATTGCAATCAAACACAAATACAAACATAGAAAGGTAAGTTAACATAAACAACACATGACCTTCAATTTAAAACATATACCTCATTATCACAAATTATCCACGTAACCAAAATTTCACACTCAATTCAAACATTGTCTTATAGAACATTCTAGAGTCACAAGTTCCCATAGAACTTCCACCAACTCACACAAAGTTGTCAACTTACATAGAGCTACCAGATATCCGCTCATGTGAAACTACCAATTGATACTCTCTCATACAGTTTCAACCAATCGCTCACACAAAACTATTTATTGCTTACTCACGCAGAGCTCTCAGTCACTCATTCCACAAAGTCTGCCATATATCTTAACCCACATAGGATTTGTCACCTATACAAAGACTTATAGAGCCCATTCGTGGTCACACATAGAATTAGAGAGTCCCCTTCACTATATCAACTCATCTATTTACGGTGAAACTTTCACCAAAAATTCAGTTATGTTCTAAGAGAATATATATATATATATATATATATATATATATATAACAGTTTGGATATATTTCCTATATTATGGAATCTAATTTTTTTATACAACTTATTTACACTTAATCTCTTAGAAAATTTATATAATATCATCTTAATTGATGTGAGACCCATTTCTTTTTGTCTTAAAACGTTTGGGCTTGGCTTTACTAGAGGGCCCATAGCCAGCTCCCTTGTCCCTAGAAACCCCCCAACTGCCCTTTCACTTTCCATTATGCCTCTCATTATAAAGACAACTCACTAACCCTCTCTCGTTTTATCCAACAGAGGCTCTGCTAGGACTTGAGCAAGTTCCTCCTCCAAGTAAGTTGAGCTCAATCTTTCGTATTATTCTCATTTTCTAGTTCAGATGCTTTGGGTTCTATCTTAAGGGCTCCGTAAGATCTCACTTTTTGTATATCTATGTTCACATTTTCAGCTCCTTAAATTGTTCCAGGTTCTTATGTTCCTTCCTCTTAGAGCCCCCCTCACAATAACTTTTGTCAAGGTAAGAGAAGCTAGAACTCAAAGACTTTTAAAATGATTTGCTTGATTTTTGCTTGAGATTGTGTTTTAAAATGTACTGGATTGGTGTTTGTGTACTGTGGAGTTGATTCCATGCTTGTTTGGTATGTGAGTGTAAATGGGGTTCTGTTGTGCTCGCCTAAGCGAGTGGTTTTTTCGCCTAAACGAGAAGGTCTCACCTAAGCGAAGAGCTCTTGCCTGAGCGAGAATAGCAGAAGCTCGTCCCTACACTATGTCGCGAGTTATCGCCTGAGCGAAGGCCTTCCTCTTGAGCGAGAGTAATCTCGCCTAAGCGAGATGGTTTAGCTTAAGCGAGAACTCGTGGATGTCCAGTAGTATATGTGGGCAATCTTGCCTAAGCATAAACTTTTAGCTTGAGTGAGAAGCTTTTGTCGCTTGAGCGAGAGTTCTTTAGCTTGAGCGAGATTGACAGCAGATTGTTTTTGAATTATTTGGTTGCTTCCATGATTGATTGATTTACTCCTTAAAGCTTAAAGTATGATACCATGTATGTTTTATATGATGTAATGAGACTGAAATTGATGTGTTGGTATGAAATGAGACATGACCTGGTTGATTGGTTGTGTATTGGCATGAGATTATAATGCTTGAGATGACATGTGGAATGTTGTTGGTAAAAGAGTTTCATGGGAAACTCTTAGTGACAGTGTGGTTAGTCTACGCCTTGATATAGGTGATGTCTAGATAAAGGAACATATCCTGAACTCGATAATTGTTCACACTCATATAAAGTAGAATGAATTATGTGGTAAGAGTGGCAGGAGGTCCTAGTATAGATGGCAAATAAACTTGTCTCTGTGGGTATTGCCCGAACTCGTCCCCGTTTTCATGGAGAATCCCTGCATTGACTAGGTATGGGTATGGGTATGGGGAATCCACGACTTTTTCAATTGGGTATGGTCATGGGTATGGGGATGTCCATATCCCCACCATAATACTCGTCCTCGCCATATCTTCGTCCTCGTTTAAGTTATTAAAATATTCACAATTAATTAAGTAATCACACACACACACACACATATATATATATATATATATGTACTTTCTATTTTAAATTTTTTCTAATTATTTGGTTTGTTATGAAACTCATTCGCATCTCCAATATATTTTTCATCTTATCATAACCTTATGTAATTATGTTAAAATGATGTATGTCAATTAAAAAAATTTTATGTCTCACATTTGAATATTTCTATTATTTTTTAATATTTTAATTTATTGTATATTTTTCTTTCACATGAGAATGTTTAATACTCTCAATTTAAGTGTTTAATAGCATAAACCTTTCATTACTAGGTAATATAAAAAACAAATTCTTTACTTATTATTATTAATTTTTGTTTCATTTGAAGAACTCTTTTGTTTCCCTAAAACCATTTTTGTTATGTCTCAACCATTGAGTATATATGTTGATATTTTAAAAGTTTTCTTAGATCTCTAAGGTATTTTTCATCCTACGATGAAGGCGTGACCAACCATGATACCTTCATAGAAGCACCCTCAAGAAGGATCAATAGAAGCATATCTAGAGGGGAGTCTTCTATTCCATCACTTTTATCTTTATTTTGCATTACTTTAATTTGAATTCCCTAAGTTGGTTTTTAGTTGACTTATTTTGGTTGACTTGTTGACTTTGACCCAAAGTTGACCTTTGACCAAGATTAGCTTAACTTAAACCAAAATGCTAATCTTTGTTTGTTTTGTTTTTGTAGGAAATTAAAGAAAGTAGAGCATGCTAGGTGGTGCATGGTGATTGGAGCATGTGGATGATGTGGAGGAGAGAAGGAAAAGCATAAAGCATAAAGTAAAAGCAAAAGTAGACATGTACCTTGTCTCCTTTTGCCTTTTTGGTTTATTCCTTTGAAGGCTACTTGATCTCCTTCCTCTTTTGGCCTAGAATCCTCATGGAAATGCATCCACCAACCAAGTGCTCTCCTTTTGGCCGTGTGGTACTCTAGCTTAGGAAATTAGGGTTTGCTAGTTAATCCATTTCATGTTTATGCTAAAGGAACCCTATGGACTTTTATTTAAAGGGGGCTCCTTGTCTTGTAAAAGGGTTGATCATTTGATGTTATAAACTTGTGTTTCAACCATCCAAAACCGTGAGCTCTCCTTCCATGAAGTGAACTCACCTTTGCCTTATCTTGCTTGCAAGTGGCAGCACCATCACTCATCTCTAAGGTTTGGTTGGCTTAGATCTCCCCCGTATGAGTGGCGTGCTTCCTCCATTGCACCACCTTCTATGCTTTCCATTTTATTTGTTTCTTCTTTCATTTTTGTTCTTTAAGTGTCGCTAAATCCGTGTGTGTTTGAATTGGAATCCAACTCTCTTCTCCCTTTCATCAGCTTGAGAAATGAACCTTCACATCTAGATAGCATGCTATCTTAATGTCCAGTGAAAATTTTCGAAAAGCTTTCTTAAGCAACTTCACCAAATTCGTATATCTAAAAGGAAACAAGATAATCCTTCATCATCCTATCATACCTTTAATTATACATTATACATTTGTTTTCCTTTGTGTGATTTATTTCAATAGTCTCTCAAATTGTTTCTAAGACACAAATTTGTTAATTTTTTAATATTTTTATTTGTTGTTTATTTTCAACATGTAAAATACTATTTCGATATAATTTATCTAATTATTTTTTATTTTCTAACTCATTATCAATCAAAATGTAATTTTTTCACTATAATTGTGTAAATGACTTTTATTTACTACAATATAAAAATTTAATGTAATTGCCCTGAATATCTTTTTATCCCCATCCAACATATATTGGAGTTCAAAATATACAAGATCTATGTGAAAATTTTATTATTATGTTTATTATTTGTTCTTGTTTCATTTTGATCAAGTGATGTATTATAATTTTTATTAGTGTATAAAAAAGAAATTCATTAGAATTTAAAAAATTGAATTAATAAACATATAAATATATTTTAAATTATTTTTAAATTTTATCAACTAGATTTCATTAATGTTAACAATTTTCTAATTTAATAAATGTTTTGGTTCTCATGAAATTTTATTTGGTATTCTAATATAAAATGTAAACAATTATAATTTATTTCAAAGTACGAAGAAACAACCATCCTCCTAATTTTGAATATTTCATAATATTATGTTTCCTTTTCTGTAGTTGAAGTAGTAAGAAAACGGGTACAGGTGTGCGTATGAGATTATACTCGTTACCCGGTGGGAATGGGGATGCGACAAAAGTTTGATACCCGTTGGATTTGGGTATGGATATGAGGATGGATTTTTTCTACGGGGAGAGATATGGGATAGCGAAACTCGTACCCGCCCCGACACGTTGCCATCCCTAAGTCCTAGTCTTAAGAGTTGTTTGAGCCTGGGACAAAATGGGATTAACCTTGTATGTGGATGGATGATAACCCCTTATGTCTAGACTCTACAGAGTTTATAAACCAGCATAAGTGCATACTTCCTTTAGAATTCTAAATCAAGCGCATAATCTGGATGATTGAGTCAAAGAGTCTGATTGTTTCCTATCACATGTTTTGGATGCCTACTATTTTTCTTGTTTATAACCTGTTTTATAATTTGCTTGCTCAATATCATATAAAAAAAACATTTTCCTATAGCTTACCCTTTCTCTCTTTGTTTGTGTTCTCTGTTTGACTTTTCCTTTTTGTAATGATCACTGTGTGAACAAATGTGGAAGCTCCTTGTGGTCGTTCAGGTGATGGAGATCCAACTATCTAGGCTATGTCCTATTTTACGCTTGTTTAGAGCATAATTTGTGTACTATTATTTATTAATTTCCTTGCTCTATGAGCAACCTTTTGGACAACTGTTCCATTTCAAACTCTGTTTATGACATGTGTTTGTGCCTTAGCTTTCCTTTTCTTACAACACGAATGATTGTAATGATTAAACCCTTATATGCTCTTGTCACGTGCTGTATTTATATTATAACTATGTGATGCTTCGTTTAGTAGAAATTTTCTATTAAAAAAATGGGATTTCACATTTTTTATAGTATCAAAGCCTTCATTGCTTAGAGTTTGTGTGCTTGTGCATGCTTAGCTTTCATTGTGTTTTCCTGGTAGTTAACTTTCTAGTCTATTCAAGATTAGACTGATGGTTTCTCCTGTGTGAGCAGAGATATGACACCTCATTGTGTAGTGCAATTGAAGTTATGGCTGCAACACTGGACCAATAAAGTAATGCCATGTTGCAGCAGCATGAGGCTTGAATGTAGCGCCATGAGGTGCCTCTTGAGCAGCAACAAATAGTGATGTAGTAGATAGAGGCTAGAAGAATGGCTTTTGAGGTTGCTCAAAAGCAACATCTAGAGGCCCTCCAGCAGTTGGAAGAAAATATGGTTGGTGGTCCTATCTACGGTCCCCAACATCGACCCCTGCCCCCTGAATGGAGCTTAAAGGATTTCCTGAAGTATCAATCTGCCAAGTTTGATGGTAAGACCAGTCTTGACCTTGCGGACCAGTGGAGGAAGGACATGGAACGAATCTTCGATGCCAAGAGGTGTCTTGATGAGAGCAGGTTGGCTTATATACTCAGTGTACATGTTGATTGGAGAGGTCGAGAATTGGTGGGTCAACATGAAGTTGATCATGGAAGAAATGAGAGAACATATCACCTAGGAAGCCTTCAAGAAGAATTTCCTCCCCGAGTACTTCCCAGATAGTGTGAGATACGCTAAGGAGGTGGAATTCCTCTAGTTGACTTAAGGAAACACATCTGTGGCTGAGTATGCTGAAAGATTCAAGCACCTAGGGTGCTTCTACATTATGCCATTGGCTAAGGAGTGTCAATGTAAGAAGTTTGAGAATGGACTTCATGGAGATATCAGGTTCATGGTGATACCACTATCCATCAAGGACTTTGCAGCTTTGGTGGAGAGAACTCGAGTTATGAAGAGGATGAAGGCCGAGGTGGAGGCTCAACAGAGTCATCATCAATAAAAGGTCAATGGATCATCTAGGTCCAAACCTAGATTAGAGGAAAGGGAAAAATCTTATGCTAGACCGTAACCTTAGGTGGCTAAGGGGTTCCCATCTCAACAATCGTCTATGCCTAGGTGTTATCAGTGTAATGGGCCACATCTGATGAGCGCATGTCCCCAATTGGCAGATACGCGGAAGTGCCATGGTAAGGGGCTATGGTGAAGCCCTAGTGCAGGCTCAACAGAAGAGGGGAGGCAGCAGGCCTGAGGCTGCGGCTAGAGTTTATGCGATGACTAGAGCAGAAGCGGTTGGTTTAGGTAACCTTGTTATTGGTTTTTGTGTGATTGTTGGAAAAAGTTGTTGTGTGCTGTTTGATTCTAGAGCGACATACTTTTTTGTGTCAGGCCGCTTACTTGTTGTAAGTGGTGGGGAACTTAGGGAGTAGTTTGCGTATCTGCTGAATATAAGAAAAACTATTTGCTTTTATTCATGAAGTTTGGGTGCCTCGTTAAAAACTCCCTAGCCAAAACTCTCCTTATGGAAAAAATGCCAAGTGAGGAAAAAGAGTACACCCAGGGTTCAATGTATTCATTACATTGACCAAGTTAGCTAAAGTAAAACTTTAGGTGAGATACATTCCACGTGTTCGGTATCTCTTCTCCTGATAGTAGCTCGAGTCTATAGGCGCCTCCTCTTGCATCTTCTCGTATTCGATATGGGTCATCCCAATTGGATGAGAACTTACCGTTCTTTTTTCTTGCATTACTGGCCATTCTCCTTTAACGAACGTTCGTGAGCATAGGTTTGAGTTGTATTTCCTAGCCGCTCTCTATTTTACCGCTATGTTCCGAATTTGCGCTTTTTCTCGTAACTCAGTTAATAGATCTAGGTAGGTGCACAGATTCTATTGGTTTTGGTTGGGATCGTATACTTGACGGTGTAAGGAAGGTTCACCAATTTCGACTGGTAGCATTGCTTCCGCACCGTAAACTAAGCTAAAAGGGGATTCGTTAGTGGTGGATTGGGGGGGTGCATCTATAGGCCTATAATACTTCTAACAAATCTTCTGGCCATCGACCCTTTACGCCATTTAATCATTTTCGTAACTCAACCAATATGACCTTGTTGGCAGCTCCGGCTTGTCCATTGGTTTGTGGATGCTCTACGGAGCTGGTGATGTGTTTGATGCCAAGGCCGATGTAGAGTTTGGCGAGCTCTTTATCTATAAATTGCCGACCATTGTCGGTTATGATAGTGTGCGGAACTCCATATTGGAATATGATGTCCTTCCATACAAATTGTTGGACTTGTTGTGCTATGATTGTGGCCAATGGCTTAGCTTCTATCCATTTCGTAAAATAGTCAATTCTGACAATGAGGAATTTCACTTGTCCTTTCCCCAAGGTGAAGGGTCCCAAGAAATTAGGGAACACAAATAATGCCTTACCTCAACCCTTAACCTCTCGAGCCGGCTCCTTCTTGACTTGTACATATCATCCCCTAACGTAGGCAGTCTGGACCCTTTGGGGGTTACCTGCGGTAAGGGCTTTGACGATCAAGTCAGCAAAAAGGCTCTCAAAAGTCAAATCTCACATTAGAGAATTAATGAAAGCGTAACTTTAATTGTTGGGGTCCTCTTCTGTTTATTGAATCATTAAATGTGTCTACCCCTTCTTGTGGGCTAGGCCTTCTTCGAGTCATTTTAGGCCAATACCTAGATTCCTTATGGCCTTGGGCTGAGCCCAAGTTATGAGTGTTTGTGACAGGCTTAAATTCGGAGTTAACGACCCTATGTTCAATATGACACTCTATAGTGATCTTGTTTAACCTATTACCCATATATTGTTTCTATTTGTGGGGCTATACCGAGGCGGTTTTGGCCGTGTATTTTATCCAAGTATGCCTAGGTATAGTACAAATAATAATAATAATAATAATAATAGTAAAAATAATAATAATAATAGTCAAAATAATAATAAAATTAAATAATAATAAAATATTAATAATAATAGTAAATAAAATAATAATAATAATAATAATAATAATAATAGCAATAATAATAATGACTAGTAATAATAATATATAAATAATAATAATAATAATGATAATAAAAATATTAATTATAATAATAATAGTAATAATTATAATAATAAATAATCATTATAATAATAGTAATAATAATAATAATTGTGCCGCATATAGGAGAAAAACTCTAAACATCACGACAAGTAAAAAAAAAGAATCATGATAATCATAGTAGTGATGAAGTCACGCAGAGTACTCAAAACGGAAACCACAAGCATACACATACTCTCTCTAAAATTGGCATACAACAAACATCAAGAGGTTAAACGATAAAAGAATTTGGTTCTGAAGAAGGCTTTCATGCATAAATATATAATGCAATTGCATATAATATCATTAAAACAAGAAAATGTAGCTCCCCTAACCTGGATTTCTTGCATCAAAGCTCTTCTAGAGTCTAACCCTTCTAGTTTCCTTCTTTGACGGCTACGGTTTTTTGAACGTCTCTCCTCACCGCCAAAATAATATGAGCGCAAAAGAACTATTTTGTGTTCACTAAGGTTCAAACCCACAACCTCATAAATACAAAGTCAAAGCACAACCAACCAACCAATTCATGTTTTATGATGTTTTATGCACACATGTGCTTATACATTAAGTCACGAGATCTTATCCCCATGCAAAACAAATTAAATAATTAATTAACACCACAATGTCATACACAAGACTTGAATCCAAGTCCTTTCATATAATCAAGTACTCTTAAACACTTGAGCTAATATTATTCCTTGTCTTCTCTCTCCACATTAATTAACTTAAAGATTTTGGCCCTCAAATTTATTAAATATTTATTTATTTTTCCGAGGTCTTACAGGGTGCCCAATAGCATTATGTTTTACATAGACCCGCGGTACACCTCTAGCTTCTGGTAGACACTACAAAATGCTTTGGGAAGCAGGTTGACGAAGAGTTCTCCTTATCATCCTCAGAAAGATAGGCAAACAGAGCGAGTGATCTAGTCCTTAGAGGGACAGGTTGTAGGCCTCATAGACTAGGCAAAAATCTTATGTAAATCGGAGAAGGAGACCCTTGCAGTTTGCAGTTGGGGATCATCTATTCTTGAGGGTGACCCGAACCAGTAGTGTGGAAAGGGCTATCTGCTTAAGGCAACTATCTCATGGGTTTCTTGGTCCCTATCAAATCTTGAGAAGGATTAGACTAGTGGCTTTATGAGATTGGCTTACCTCCTCATTTGGCTAATCTCCATCCGTTTTCCATGTCTCCCAACTGAGAAAGTATGTGCCCGACCTGTCTCATGTGCTTGAGGCTGAGGATGTGCTAGTGAGGGAGGATCTCACATTGGAGGTACAACCTGTTGGTTTGCAGGACTGCTAAGTTAAACAACTTCGGGGAAAATCCATCAGTCTTGTCAAGTTCATCTGGGACCGGAGGATAGGTGACTCTACATAGGAGCTAGAGGAGGAGGAAGTCATGTCCACATTTATTTTCTGGTAAGTCTTAATTTTTGAGGTCAGAAATTTTTGTTATTGGAGAGATTATGAGACCCATTTCTTTTTGTCTTAAAATGTTTGGGCTTGGCTTTACTAGAGGGCCCATAGCCAGCCCCCTTGTCCCACAAATCCCCTAACTGCCTTTTCGCTTTCCATTCTGCCTCCCATTCCAAAGACAACTCACTAACCCTCTCTCTTTTTCTCCAATAGCGGCTCTGCTATCGCTTGAGCAAGTTCCTCCTCCAAGTACATTGAGCTCAAGCTTTCGTATTATTCTCCTTTTCTAGTTCAGATGCTTTGATTTCTGTCTTGAGGACTCCTTAAGATCTCACTTTTTCATCTGTCTATGTTCACATTTTCAACTCCTTAAACTATTCAAGGTTCTTGTGTTCCTTCCTCTTAGGGCCCCCCTCATAGTAGCCTTTTTCAAGGTAAGGGAAGCTAAAACTCAAAGACTCCTAAAATGATTTGCCTGATTTTTGCTTAAGATTATGTTTTAAAATGTATTGGATTAGTGTTTGTGTGTTGTGGATTTGATTCCATGCTTGTTTGGTACTCTTTTCTGGCTTTGCAACGTTAGTGTAGATGGGGATCTGTTGTGCGCGCCTAAGAGTGTGGGTTTTTCGCCCAAAAAAGAAGCTCTTGTCTAAGCGAGGAGCTCTCGCCTAAGCGAGAATAGCAAAAGCTCATCCCTGCACTCTGTTGCGAGTTGTCACCTAAGTGAAGGCCTTCCGCCTGAGCGAGAGTAATCTCGCCTAAGTGAGATGGTTTAGCTTAAGCGAGAACTCGTGGATGCTCTAGTGCTATATGTTGGCAATCTCGCCCAAGCAAGAGCTTTTAGCTTGAGCGAGAGCTCTTTAGCTTTAATGAGATTGACAACAGATTGGTTTTGAATTATTTCGTTGCTTCCATGATTGATTGATTTACTTCTTAAAGCTTAAAGTATGATACCATGTATGTTTTATTTGATGTAATGAGACTAAAATTGATGTGTTGGTATGAAATGAGACATGACCTGGTTGGTTGGCTGTGCATTGGCATGAAATTATAATGCTTGAGATGACATGTGGAATGTTGTTGGTAAAAGAGATTCACGGGAAACTCTCGGTGACAATGTGCTTAGTCTATCCTTGATATAGGAGATGTCTAGATAAAGGAAGGTATCCTGAACTCTGATAATCATTCACACTCATATAAAGTAGAATGAATTTGGTGGTAAGAGTGGCAGGAGGTCCTAGTCTTGGGAGTTGTTCGAGCCTGAAACAGAATGGGATTAACCTTATGTGTGATTGGGTGATAACCCTTGTGTTTAGACTCTGCAAAGTTGAGAAACCAGCAAAGGTGCATACTTCCTTTAGAATTATATATCAAGTGCATAATCCGAATGATTGAGTCAAAGAGTCTGATTGTTTGCTATCACATGTTTTGAGTGCCTACTGTTTTGCTTGTTTATAGCCTGTTTTAACATTTGCTTGCTCAATATCTTGTATAAAAATATTTTACTCTAACTTACCCTTTCTCTCTGTGTTTGTGTTCTCTATTTGGCTTGTCCTTTTTGCAATGATCACCAAATATTTGGTGTGAGCAGATGTGGAAGCTCCTGGTGGTCGTTTAGGTGATGGAGATGTAGTCGTGTAGGGCTATGTCCTATTTTATGCTTGTTTGGAGACAATTTGTCTACTGTTATTTAGTAATTTCCTTGCTCTATGAGCAACCTTTTGGATAATTGTTCCATTTTGAACTCTATTTATGGCATGTGTTTGTGGCTTAGCTTTCCTTTCCTTAATGCACAAATGATTGTAATGATTGAACCCTCATATTCTTCTTGTCGCGTGCTCTATTTATGTTATAATCATGTGATGCTTGGTTTGGTAGAAATTTTCTATTAAAAAAATGGGATGTCACAATTGAAATATTATTTACCAAATCTTATTTATTAAAAAAATATTTTAAATAAAATTAATCTTTTAAATTAAATAATTATTAAAACTTTTATCTCTTAAAAAATATTTAAATAAAATAAATTTAAAAAATTAATAAATCATTTTATCTCTTATTATAATATTTTTAAATAAAATAGATCTTTTAAATTATATAATTAACGAGACATTTTATCTTTCATTTAAAATATATATTTAACCTTTTTTCTCATTATTATAATCTTCAGATCTCACATTATTCACATATCTTATTTTTGATACAATAAAAATATAAAAAAATTAATTTTATTTAAATTCTTTTAATTCAAAAGAAAAATAATAAATAAGTTTCTTTATACGTCTGACTAATAACTTAACAATGAATATGTCCAAGTCAGTATATTAAACAAAAATCTCTCATTTCCGAAAATCCCTAACTAATTCAATATCAACTTTTCTAACTCATTCCAAATTGTTGTTACTTCTAACATAATAAAATTCTAAATATAATAGTAATCAAGTTCAATTATCCATTCACAATCGTAGAAAATTAAATAAAAATTACAATGTAAAGGATGTTAACAATAATCTCCAATTTTCTAAAATATGTGAATATTTCTATTGAAAGCTATCTCTATCTCTTCTCAATTTCAAATTACCCCTGTTGAGTAGTGGATAAACATGTCCATTTAAGTGCACACCTACATAAATTTGTATTATAGAATATTCTTCTGTGTAATCCATGTTTTAAACAATCTTTATTTTTTACAAAAGTACACCTATTCCACAAAATGTAGTTGAATTGGATTGATTATAAAATCCGCATATTAAAAATAAAATAAAAAAACGTTGCACCGATGAATGATCCACACACTTTTGTACAACTATCCAACTCTAGTCCTAACACATTTAATTTGAAAAAGAAAATAATTTTGAAATTAAACTACACTTGATGGAGCTCCAACATGTGGTGGCTCGTAGAAACTCCATAGACAGTGGAAATGGAATGGAGACAAATGTTTAAGACTCTTGTAGCAATGAAATTTGGAGTGGTGAAGGAGAACTAGGCTAGAAGCTAGGCTAGTGGAAGGTGGTTAGAGGAAATGTTGTAAACCTCTAGCTTAGGTGCTCTCAAAATAATAGAAGGGCAGACTGATCTCAACACAAACATTCTATTAGAAATTTTAAGAGTAAACTCTTCAAAGTGCAATAGAACTCTCTTTTATAGAAGAGAAGGTACTAATGCACATGCACATGAAATGCGTTTGGAAATGAAATGCAAGTCTTGGAGAAGAAGTCTCTCTCGGCCCTTGGATGCTCATGATGGCTTGAATTTGTGACAAGTGGCATGACACTCCTTGGAAAGCTAGAAGTTGCACCTCCCTTGTGGTGAATGGGGTGTCTTGGCCAAAGCTCCTTATTGGGCTTGAATTAGCCAAATTAAAATCCAATGAACAAGTTTATTTTAGCCTACTATTTATGAAAGCAAGGCCTAAACAATGGATCCAATTTAAAAGACTATTTTATGCTCAATCATGCAATCTCTTCATATTTTCGCATCTTCTTTGACCCATGAAAAGAGTAATTGAAGCCCATGAGAAGTGTGGCCATTTTGAGGAAAGTCCATTTGGATCTTCTTTAGAATGCTCCTTGTTATTAGGCCTCTTGGTAGACTTTGGATTTGAGATGCATGTGGGCCATGGATTAGGCCTTGAGCATGATGTGGGCCTAGAGGGTCTTCATCAACACTTCAATAATTACTTATGACTAAAGTAACTTTAATGATCCAATATGTACTACTTCACTACCAACAATCACTTAAGCGTTAAAATTCTTTGTTAATTATAGGAAAACTAATTTTCTCACTATTTATCTCTCAACTTTCTATTAAAATATTATAATTCCAGGAAAAAATAATAAATGAACTCCATCAAGCATATAGAACTATAGATCCAATTTCTAGAAAAGAAATTCCTATTTTTAAAAATCATAATTAATTACATAAAGATTGTCTTTGTATAACTTCAGCTCTCATGTATTCATAATTTATTGGTTAAATTACTCTTTTGGTCCCTCTATTTGTCATGAAATTTCAGTTTGATCCTCAAGTTCTTCGTTATCTCAATTTGGTCCTCATTTTCTTAAAAATGACTCAATTTGGTCCTCACTGTTAGTTTGACAAGACGATACTAAAGTCAACACCACAAGTCAATTTCTGGTTTTTTTGAATTTTTTTGAATTTGTTATACGTGTCACTTCATAGTTGTGCGACGTGTCAAAGTGACTCAATTTGGTCCCTATATTTGTTTTTAGTTTCAATTTAGTTCCAATTTTTGTAAAAATGAAGTAATATTGTCCTTCCTTAAATTGACACTAAATTTACCTTTTTATAAATTTTATGGTAATATTCTTACTAAAATTAACATTTCTATTAAATATTTTAAATTAACTTTAAATTCTATACAAAACATTAGACTTTGGTTTTGTTTTGAACTTGAAATTTAGTTCTTAAACTTATGCGTGACAAGTTATTTGATTTTTAATCTTCACTAAGTTTGTATAATATGATACACTTGATGCCTTTATATAGGATCACAAAATTGTTAATTTTTGAAGTTAAGTTTGGGGTTTAACTTTGTTTCATAATAAAACTAAAAAAAAAACTTATTTAAAAATATTTCTACAAATATTTAATAAAAACGTCAATTTTATTAAGAATATCATCATAAGTTGTATACAATGATTAAATTGAGTATCAATCTAAGGAGGGACAATATTGCTTCGTTTTTACAAAAATTGAGCCTAAATTGATACTAAAAACAAATATAAGGACTAAATTAAGTCATTTTGACACGTGACACAACTGTGAAGTGACACGTGTAAAAATAAAATCAAAAATCAAAAATAAAATTCAAAACAAAATCAAAAAATATTAAAAAATAAAAAAAAATCAGAAATTGACACATGACATTGACTTTAACACCGTCTGGTCAAAGTTAATGGTGAGGACCAAATTGAGTCATTTTTAAGAAGGAAAATGATATACTGACCCTTATTTTGACTCCACACTTGACTCCCTAACGTGGCGTGCACAGGTGGAATTTATTTTTGAAATTAAAAATAATTTTTTTGAAGCATTTTACTTGAGACGTGGCAGGTTTTGGAGAGTGAGTTTGGGCGTGAATATTGAGTGGGTCAGAAGCACGTTTTGGAGAGTGGGTTTGGGCGTCAAAATTGAAAGGGTTGGAAATTAGGTTTTCGTGTGGAGAGTGGGTTGCGCAGAGACAACAAAAACGAAAAAAGGGAAAAGAAAGAAAGAAAAGGAAAAACCCACTCGAAGGGAGAAAGGAAGAAAGGAGAAAGGAAGAAAGGAGAAAGGAGAAAGGAAGAAAGGAGAATACGTGACTCCATACGAAGAGAGAAGACGAAGGGAGAAGACGTTCCTCCTAGAGTTAGGGTTTTTCTTCATCTCCATTGTTGGATTCAGCTTCGTGGTTCGTATGTATGTTTTATTTTTGTGCGTTTCTCCACTACGACAACAGGTTTGTGGTATTTTTTTCTGAAGTCGTCGTTGTGGGTTTTTTGGTTAAGGAACTAAGATTTTTTTTTGGTTTTCGTCGGCATAGTCGAGTCAGTTATTGTTTAAAGACAAATTTAACATCTATCTTGTACATGTGAATGACCACAACACTGTAATCGAAGACGAAGCTTGCGAAGTTAGGGTTTTTGGTGCTTTCAGTTGTTCGATTCAGGCGGTGGTTGGTAAGTTTGTGTTATTTTTCCTCTAGATAGACTAGAAATAGAAACGAC
>Ga0214542_1008177_pt1 | contig 17524 bp, 8 predicted proteins | sample CNSS1metaG_FD_160096 | JGI IMG/M metagenome (GOLD analysis project Ga0214542, IMG submission 160096) | Root nodule microbial communities from cowpea collected in UCLA plant growth center, Los Angeles, California, USA - CNSS1 | ecosystem: Host-associated > Plants > Roots > Nodule | place: USA... | reverse complement strand
TATATATATATATATATATATATATTTGGAAAAACATTAGACATTGTAGTGCATAATTGAAAATCTAAAAATCTAAATATGCTAAATCTATGAACTATAAATTAGAATGCAGGAACTGAATTCTCGAAGTAAAAATGAAAATGCTGGAGAAAGGAGAAAGGAGTAGAGAATAACTTTAGTGAAAAGTGTGGAGAGCTTCTCATTGGTAGAAAATGACTTTAGTGAAAAGTGTAGAGAGCTCCAAGAGTAAAAGATAGAAAATAAAATAAAAAAACTAAACTAAAAAATTGTAAGCAATGAAATTACAAATTTGTCCCTTAGTATAAAGTTTAATAAAAACTACTTTTCTACTACAACTTTCGTGATTTATTCCAATCGGTTACCAATTCCAAAATTCATGTTCTAGTATTCCAAATGAAACTTTTGTGAGCCAAAATTACATTATAGCAAGAATAGACTCAATGTGGCATATGAAAAAAAATCATAAATCAAACAGTCAAAGTAAGTTTAATGTAGAGAAATACAAATTTTCTCTAAAAAAATACAATATTTATATAACATTCACTACAAATTCTATAAAAAATACAAATCTATTCTATAATTAAAGAATAAGAAAGATAGAAACATTTAGGAAATGCAATAAACCTTAGTACAAAATATGATTTATAGAGCTATCATTTTAACTCATAACCCATGGTTAGTTGTAGCTCCTTTTAAAATTAAGCCCTACCTTTTTGACCCACTTAATGAGAAGCTTTTTGAAAGCTCCCAGCCCCAAAAACCCTGAGTGGAGTGGGTTTAGTCTCCCTGTTCATTCAAAACTCCTTTTCTCTATGTTAATCAAACAATCTTCTTACCGAAACTTCTTCTTCTCACCCAAGTTCAAATCACTAAGGAATAGTCAGAACAAGGGGTTGCCCCTTCCCCGAACCTCACAAAATTTGCACGCTCCTCTATTCAGACCTTCAAGTCTAGTTTCACTATGGAACACCACCACTTCAAGTTCCACCTCCAGATTTCACTTCAGGTAGATATTCTTTTTTCTTTGTTTTTATTTTGTTGAGTGTTGGTTTTCTACTTGATTAGTGGCCAAAATGCTTGATTGGTGGCAAAGTTGACACAATATTATTATTTCTTTTGTTACACACAATTACGGGTATAAGTGGTTTTATTTAAACCTAGCCAAGTTCACCTAAGTATAATTAAGATTGAGTTTTCTATAAATCAGTGTGTTTTGGGGGAGCTGAACCCATAAAAATGGATTATTTTTCAAGGTATTTCACGAAAGTGATAACCATAATTTCCTCCTAGAAGACTATGTGTGTGCAAGTAATGAGTGGCAAGTATAGTTTACAGACCCACTATGTAAGGCCCGAGAAAATTAAATAATTAAATAAAGAATTATTTAATAAATGCGGGTAGTAGAAGCCTTTATGGCATTTAATGCTAATTGTGGTGACGTGGAAAAGTACTAGCTGAAGTGATTGAGAGTACTTTATTGTGTGAGAGGACTTGGGTTCGAGTCCTATGTATGTCATTTGTGTGGTGTTCGAATTATTTTAACTTTAATAATATGCATGATTATGTTGCGTGATAACATAATTATATAATTATAGAAATTATCACAAACATGATTTGGTTGATTTGGTTGTGCATTTGTCTTGTGATACAATGGTTGTGTGTTCAAAACTTGCTGAGAACGAAATTGATTTCTTTATTTATGCTAAATGTAATTGTGAGTTGAATGTGAAGGGGTGGAGAAACCTTAGAGACATTTGGGCAGCAAAGAGAATGGGGAAAACAACCCATAATGAGCTATGAAGGGCAATTATAAATAATTAAAAAGCCTTTTTCGTTTTTTTGTCATTAACCATATTTAGGACAATATAAAAAAGGAAAATAGAGTAAATAGGAGGGTTTTGAAGTCTGAAAACCTAGAGAGTGGTAAGGAGCACGAAAATTGAGTCAAAAGAGGATTAGAGGAAATCAAAGAGAGCTGAGTTGGGAGAGCACTAAAGGAACCAAATTTGGGGCCAGAAGAACCATCCATCTTCTTTTATTTGAAGCTGAGAAAAAAACCAGGTTAGGGGAGTTCTTTGGGCATATTTTTATGATTGAGGATATTCGTATACTCTGGATTGCATGTATGATAGTTTAGGATTGTGAATTTTCATGCTCTACATGGTATGGTTTAGAGGTGTAATTGTATTGAAATTGTTGGAGCCATCTTAAGCAATTGTATGAATATGATTGGGCTAATTGCATTATAGGGCTGTTGTGGTTCAATCACGAATTGTGGTGGTTCAATTAGGTCTAAGCATATCTATAAGAATTATTGTTGCCTAAGGAATGCGTGATAATGCTTGTTTGGGGTTTGGTTTAAAAATTCTGCGTTGTGCGTGCGTGACCAGGGATACCCTATGCTAATCTCGCTCAGGCGAGCCAGGCTCGCCTAGGCGAGAGTTGCAGAGTCTTGATCCTGTTTCTGCCCGAGCTACTCGCTTAGGCGGAGCGCCCAGGTTTTGGGCGATCTGTTATCTCGCTCAAGCGAGTACCTCTCGCTTAAGCGAGAAATCGAGGGGTGTGAGATTCTGTTTTGGGCACCTCGCGTAGGCGAAGAGGTTGATGCTTGGGCGACAAGGCTTTTCGCCCAGGCGAGAGGTTTTCGCTTAAGCGAGACCTCGTGCTTAACTTTGTGTTGTGCTTAACTCGCCGCATAGGCAAGAGTTTTTGGAGTCAGGTGAAGGGTGATCTCGCCCAGGCGAGGAGAGACTCGCTTAAGCGAGACTTCGCAGATAAATCAGGTTAGCACGCTCGCTTAGGCGAGAAAGCTTAGCCTAAGCGAGACAGGCCTAGTCGCTTAAGCTAAGGCTTCTTGCCCAAGTGAGTTTAGTGTAGTTTGTGTGTATTAATGTACGAATTGATGCGAGCGTGGATCAAGAGATGTTGTGCCATGAGCGGGTAGGTTCATGGGTGGTGATTGACATGTGATGGTATGAGCGGGGAGGTTCATACTCAATTACTCTCCTGTGGGGATACGAGCGAGGTAGGTTCGTATGTTCTGTGCTCACAGTTGAGAGATGTTGTGTGCGGGGAGGTACGTAGCTAGTGGATCACATGTGTTGGACTACGGGCGGGCAGATTTGGAGAGTATGACTACGAGCGGGGAGGTTCGTAGAGGCAGGACCACGAGCGGGCAGGTTCATGTGAGCATCATGAATCCTGAGTCCATGGCTAACTTTGTTGTTGGTGTGGAGGTTGAAAAGCCTTGGGAGTATTAAGTATTTGACCATGATCTAGCTATGATACTATAATTGGGTGTATTTATATTATTTGCTTGATATGTTTATTATATTCTTTTGAGCTCACCTTTTCTATTTGTGCTTGGCGATGATCGTGTGATTCTTTACACGGGAGTAGTTGATGATACAAGTGATGCTGCTAACACCTAAGACGGAGAGAGGGCTAGCTTGGGGATTTTGAGCTAGGGATTTCTTATGTTTTTTTTTTGTTTTGTTAGATTTTGGAACTTGTAATAAAATTACTATTTTATCTTTATTTAAATTATAACATGATTATCAATGTTTTAAATTTTCCCGAGTCTTGGGAGTAATAAAGTGTAATGTCTCATTAAATAAATAAACTTACTTCAATGACACATCACACAAAATAATAATAAGAGCATAGATGCGGAGTAGAGACTCACTCCCTAAAGATATCCAAGAGTTATAAAAAGGAAATCCTAGGGCAAACCACGATGCCAAACCAGACAAAGTACAAGGTCTAAAGTAACCAGAAACACAATACATATCAAATAATACATGGGCCATAACCCTAGCAAAAGACATAAAAAGAAAAGCCCAAGTGCAGTCGACTAAGCAGCGGAACCATCACCTCCCTGTTGGCCACGGGTGTTCCTCGCATCTGCTCAAATCAACAAGTTGATGATCATCGCAAAAGAGAGAACCACACAGCAAAACACACAACAAAACAGAAGGGTAAGCTAGAGCCAAAAGTAGTTTTATCATGTAATCAGATATACCATCACAGTCCAATATACATATATCATCCAAGCATGTTATGACCCTTCAATCAATATACTAAGACTTGACTCGACTCATCCAGATTACATATAATCTGGTCGGATTCAGCGGATGCTTGCACTTGTGGTAGATACCTCTGCTCACCCCCGAGCTACTCACCCCCAAGCTATGTGTTACAAGTGTTACAATGAATCAATCCCTCACCCACAAGGTTAGCCTTTAATGAATTTCAAGCCTCCTCCTACTCTCACCACAAGAGTCAGTCTGCTCTAAGTGAGACTAACTGACTCCTTAGAGTGTCAGGATGCAATCATTAACTTGAATCCTCACCAAATTATATAGATGGGGCACCACCAGGGACACCTACTAACAGGGGCCATGGAATTACGTCCCGACCACTGAAGCGCGATCTTGAAACCCCACCTAGATATTTCGAGGAATTACGCATTAACCAAGGACCAATCATAATCAAACAAGTAATATTTAACATGCATAAGTATATATATCATGTCAACCCTTACAATCCATCCTCACTTGTATTCCATATTGAATCCATTCCACTCATCCTTCATAAATCACGAATGTAGCAGTGTATTTCCTACCGACACTATGCCACATTCATTAATCCACCTTCACTCATGTCTCATGTCAAATCCATATCAAACTCATCAATTTAATTCCATGAATCACTCCATACAAACATCATGCTCACCTCATGTTAAGAATCATGAATCATAATTCCATCTTATTCATACAAGGTCACTCAATTCATACAGTTCATACTCAAGGTAAAGCATACCAAGCCAATCATACAATTAAGGGCCCAAAAACATGAAAGGTACAGTTATATAGAGAAGTCCCGTGCCAGTCTCGCCCGAGCCACAGGGTCTCGCTTAGGCGAGACTGTCATCAGGGAACCCTGTGAGATTCGCGGATTTTCGCTTAAGCAAGTCGCTACTTGCTTGGGCGAGAATGCCCCTCGCCCAAAAAGAGCTTCCTTGCCTAAGCTACGCATGCAACAACATACCTCAAGCCCCCACGCGTCCTCGCTTAGGCGAGCCTCTCTCGCTTGAGCGAGATGGTGTCTCGCTCAAACAAAAGCTCTCCGCCTGAGTGAGAGCTCGAGCGCGAGTTTGGGCCTATTTCTACAAGTCTCGCCTATGCGAGGCCGGGTCACTTGGGCGAGAACGTCGGGTCTCGCCACTGTTCATCCTGCACAACCATCCAAACACACTCCAACAACAATATACATTCATTCAATATTTCACAATGGCACCATAATCGTACGAATCATAAAAACAGTGGCAAGGAAGAAGAGCATGGTTGAGATAAACTTCCATGGACAGAAGAGAGCTATATGCATTTGGGAACAAACGGGATCCAAAACCCTACCAGAGGAAAATGGCAGCCGCTCAAAGGGTGTGAGGTTTCTGTTTTTCGAAAGTGAACACAAAGTTTAGGTTTAGGGAAGATTAGGTCTAATCTCTCCCCTTTGGACCAGCCCTTAGGCCCATAAGATTGGGGCAGCCCTTACAAAAAGGCAGAAAAATAAATGGGCCTTACATAAAGTACAACATTTGAATTTATTTATTCTTATTTATTTATTAATTTATTTTAATTAAGTAATTTTCAGTAGGGATGTTACACACTACACATTGGTGAGATTTGAGATGAACCATTTCAATGATTATAGACATTGAGATTGATTGATTTTGGTTTGTGAGAACATATTCTATCGTGATCATACCAACATCTATGGTTGTAATTTGCATGAACTTTCAATAATGTCGCCAAAAGATTCCATGAATGCACTAGTTTAATATGACTCTTATTCCTATATAGAAAAGGTAGCATTATTGAACTAAATAAGATCAATAGACTAAAATGAAAGAACAATATTTCCAACTCCAATAAAAAATCCCCTTTTGTCCCAAGTTATGACCAAAATCCACCACCTCAATTGAGTTTATATATTTAGACAAATTCATCTGATATACTTTCTCTTCATTAAAAAATTTCTCCCTTAATGCTTTGTATAAGTCAATCTGCGTTATTCCCTTGTAGGACATGATTTTTCTAGGCCTTCATGAATACTTTGGAGGTTCATTTTAGTCCCAGATTATTGGCAATAAAGGCAATTAAGTCATGTTTCATGTCGGTGCCACTTGCCTGGATGTTTACAATGTTAGAATGTCTAGAATAAATTAATTTCTACATGAATTTAACACTTATAATCCATGAATTGTTTATATTTAGCTTAAAGTAATAGAATGAGGTATGGAGAATTAGAATTTCTTGAAATTAATGCCATTTTGATGTATTGTAGTGATTGTGGAGGAAAACAACAATGATTTAGTCAAGCCACACTATTGGTGTTGAGCATTGAAGGCAGTAGAGAAAGAACATGAATTTTGGCCTTCTAGTTGAGCGACGTAGAATGGTTCTAAGCCATACAAGAAAACCATTTGCAAAAGAAAACTTGAAGCACCAAAGGAAGGGCCTAAGTTGCCATGGAAATCCTTCAAAGAATGAAAACTCAAGTGTTGATCACCAGAACAAAGGGTTGGGTTGAAATAAAACCCACCATGAGAGGAAACCCCTGTTGTTGAGCACTAAAGAATGAAGATGAGCACCGCCCAAGATTTCCTATAAAAGTAGGATCTTGCCTATGGTTTTGTCATCCCATTATTAGGTTCTTTAGGCATTATCTCTATAACAAAATAGAATATCCTAGTGAAAGGTATACGAGAGGAAAAACAAACTTCTAGAGCTTAGCTTTCTCTCTCATTATGAGTAGCTAAACTGTCTTGCATTGAGGTTGGATGTAATTGATTATAATTCTCTGTACTAATACCTCTTCAATATTTATTTATGCTTTTATTCAACTGTTTTTGGTTTGATTTATGTTTATTGCTTGGATGAATTGACAACTTATCTTATTTCACTAGTTTGTATTAAGTTGGAAGACTAGTCCTAAACTATGGTCCAATCAAACCATCTCATTCTTGTCAAAGACTTTTACATGCTTTAAAGCTTGAGCTGGATATAAAGTCCTACACTTAAGGCAATAATCCATTCAACCAAGAGCGGAGGAATCACACTGGTGTGAATTTCTTAGGTTCTAGGTTGTAGGAATGGGTCTAGATCTCCTTAGAGGACAGTGAATGAATGACATATTAAATATGAAAGATAGTGGCAAGAGATTAGAAGAAGAGGAGATAAAATTCAACCTCAACAAGTATTTATCATCATATTTTCCATATCTTAATTTAATCTTCTTTTTTCTATGATCAACACAACTTCAGTAAACACCATTTCATTGAATCCAATAGTAAATATTGGACAATCTTAAAAAATCTTCATGGATACGACACTTGTTTGATACTACTATGTATCTAGTACACATGTAGAAATTGGTTTCTATTCTAGCATCTCATCAATGATTTATTTATGTATATTAATCAAATATGAATTTCTTCATTATGAATTGAATAATGATATACATTTTTGTGCAAATTAGCCACGGACAATGGTGAACTTCACTATTCTTTTCTTAAATATGTTTTTGGTTCCTTAACATTAAGTGGAAATTGGAATTAGTCCTTGTTCGAAACTTTAGCTTAATTTAGTCCCTCAACTTTAGAAATGTGTGGATTTAATCTTTTAACCATGGATTTAGTGCTTTTAACCAAATTTTGTTAAGTTGATTTGACGTTTCAAATACGTTTTCTAGCTAACATTAAAACAGAAATGTGTCAAACGATATAAACAACTAAAATGCAATCGTGAAAGGCATTTGAAACATTAGATAAACTTCACAAAATTTGGTTAAAATAACTAAATTCACACATTTATAAAGTTTGGGGACTAAATTGGACCTAAGTTTCGAGAATGGACTAATTCGAAGTTATAGGACCAAAAACATATTTAACTCAAATAAAAAACATAGTTTACCAACCAATCATTCTAAAACAAAAGTGCAAGAATTAAGATTAGTTTTCCTTACCATTTCCCTCAAAGATGCTCCTTGGTTCTCTATCTCACATAAGAAAACCTAACTTAAAAATAGAGATCCTAACTAGAGATATAAGCATATCATTAAAATCATAGAGTGACGAAGATCTACCAAGAACACCTTTTAATCACATACATATAACCTTATAGCCCGTATACAACCCAAAGAGCTAATATATCTCAAAAGGATAAAAAGAAAACTTACTTTGTTGGACTCTTTGAATAAATTCATAGAATTCCTCACAACAAATGAATCTTTGATGTTTTTATCTTCAAAAGAATAAAGGTTAGAGTTAAAATTCTAGAAAAAAAATACATGAAATTTTTTTTTAAAAATCTTAAAAAAATAGCAACTTCTATAAAATAAACTTCCGTTAATAAAAAATCTATTATAACCCAAATCTTTTATTATTAAAATATTAATATTTTTTTTTTTAAATCATCACTGTCCACTATTTTTTAATTCTCACAATAATGTCTTAAATATAACATCTATGCTTACAAAAAATAAACATAAAAATAAATTTTAAAAACTTAAGAATAGTGGGAGTCAGCAATAAAAGTAGATAATAACATTTGTGGATGTATACAAATATATCCGATGGAAAATGATAATTTGATAAACCCTTTTCAATATACGTTTTCACAATGATAGTAATATTTAAAATTTTGATACATAATTATTGTATGATTGTATGTATTAAATGGCGTTGAAGGTATCACTAGACTTTAAAAATTGCTCCTTAGTGCTATACAAGAATCATCATTAAGTTTATCGGATTCTGATTTCAACGTTATATTATGCAACAGCATGGCACCGCCTATCACGTCGAATCACCGTGTTGAGAAAGCGTAATGGCCATACACGTGTTGGCTTGTGAATGGAAAAATAAAAAGACGGTACCTTTGAGGAGCATATTTCAAGCATAAATAAATTGTTTCGTTTCGGTCATTTATCATGAAACACTTTCTGTTTATTATTTACAAAAAGTATATAAAAATTCTGAATGCATAGAGAATTCAAATTAATTCTTAATATTTAATTTATTAACAGAACAATTCTCAATTAACTGTTAAATTAATCTGTAAATTTCATTTCGATAATAAAATAGTTTCACAAAATTTAATAAAGAATTAATTTTAAATTCGAGTATTTTCCCATATTTTACCGACATCAAAATTCCAACATCACTGCAGCGCCACCACCGCCCCATTTCCAACTAATTTAAGAACAGGCAATGGGGCAATGTCTCAAACCAAAGCGCCGAATTTTTCTTAGAATGTCGAAAGAGGGTGAGAAAAGGAAACACACCGCCAACGACGCCGTTTCAGACAGCCAGGTTAAAAAGCAGGCGCGCGACGTGACGGATGAAGAGGTCGAGGAATTCTCCGCCATACTCCGCCGCATGAAGACGGCGGTGAAGTACTTCAGGCGCGGCGAAGCGTCCCAGAGACGGTGGGCGGAGTCGCTGGAGGAGCAGATTGTGCAGGAAGTGAAAGAAAAAAGAGGCACTGGGAATTTGGGTTTGGATCTAAATGAAACTCCCACGCAAGAGTGATTATTCATTTTTTCTCTTACCACTTGATAATTTATAAAGAAACAAACGTAATTTTGACTTATTTTTATAAATAAGTTAAATTTACTTTATACAAAATTAAATAATATTTTAAAAACATTAAACTAACTTTAATTTATAAATAGGTGGTTTTTCTTTTAAATTCGTTTGAAGTGTTTTGGTATATTGTGTTGCTGAGTAGTATCTGTATCTTTTCTTTACTTTCTACGGGTTTCTGTTCTTGGCAAATATTAACTTTTATTGTAAGAGATTTATTACTCATTAAAGTTTGGTTTTTTTATCAATTATTTTTTAGTTATTGAACCAATTATTAATCTTGATTGTGATTATCGTTGGCCAAAACACAAGTTCTTTGTTGTATAAATTGTTTTCACGATTTGTGAGTAAACAATTTCTAACTAATACATTAATCTATCGAATTTTTCATTTATCAGTATGACATGTGCTAATCTTTTGTTACGTGTTTTTGCAAAGATATGCTATAGTGATATTCTTAATAACTATATATTAGTGGAATGAAGTATCGGTCAACTTTTTTAAGATTAGTTCATGCACTATAAGAAATTTTTTATATAATAATTAATTTTATGATAAAAATAATTACTCAATATAATAAACAATTTATATATCAATCAATAAATTACTAATATATCAGATGGAAGAATTTAGCATTTTGAATACTGTTTTTTATTTCATTACAAGATTTAAGTTTGATACCTTAAATACACATTAAGTGTAAAATTATGATTGATGGTTTTGGTAAGCTGTCTAATTACGAGACAGTAATAATATACCGAGCAAACAAAGTTTGGTAATTTGTGTTTCATAGAGTCATGTACTGATAAGAAATAAGTTAATTTTAAGAAAGAACTAAATCTTTACTACGACAACGAGAAATCTAAAATGTTAATTTTGTATTTGAATTACCTATATATTGTTGGCAGGTTGAGTAGATGTATTTTAGAAATATATTAATTTAAATGTATTAAAATATATAAGAAGTATTTTTAATATATTCAAAACAGTATATTTTAAAGATACAAATAAATAATATTGAAGAAAATATTTTTTTTATCAAAATGTAACTATTATTTTTTATATATTTATTTTATTTCTTAATAAAATTATCATTATAATGAATTTTAATATGTTTGAATAAAGTTAAATTTAAAAATAGAAACATAAAAAATGACTTTATCCATATTTTTAGGAACGGCTGAGAATTATTTCTCATAAAAATTATAGGAGACAAATAGTTCTTCGTTGGTAAACACATCTAAATCGGTGTTTACAAAAACAAAATAGATCATTTAAACTAATTGACTTTCTAAGTCATAACTTTTTCTGAAATTTCAAATAAAGGCACCTTTATTTAATAGATGACCAATTTAGGTTCTCATTCTTTGCCTCTTAATTTTGTCCCATTAAGGTATTTAGACAATCAGAATAGACCTAGATTAGATAGCATATTTTCCTCTCATATATAGCATTGCTTAAAGTTTAAGCTTTAAATATTGAATATGTGTTTTACTTTTATTCATTGAAAATATTATTTATCAACTGTTTATAGAATTGTCCTAATCTTTTTTTTTTTTAATGTGTGTAATTGAGTACAGAACAGTCCGTATAGACTAATAACAAATATTCGTTTAGCATTTTTTTTCTCATATATCGACTACAATCACTTTGTAAATAAAAAATATATAATAAAAGTAAACTATCCAAAATAATATTCTTATAACGGTGAGATGACATTTATAAGATTGCATATTTTTACTAATTAATTTTGGTATATCTAAAAGTTTTTGGCTCCCAATTGTTTCTTGGTGGATAATTGCCTATTTATACTATTTTTAGTGGGTTTTTACCTGAATAAGTTTTGAGATATGGTCTATGTCATTTTTCATATTGGTTTAGTCGTTGTTTAGTCATGATATTATATATTTATTATCATTTGATTGGTTGCATAAATATTGTAGTTAAATGTTTTCGATTTTGCTTAATGCTTATTAGCAATTATTACTTCTTGGTCTTGTCTAATTCTTTTAAGTCTTTTTTGACATTTCTCGAAAAGATTAACATTTCTCAACCTTACATGTTATTTCTTAGTAAGATGGTACTTAACAAGACTGACATTTTTTGACAGAAGGGATACTTCTCGGTCTTGTCTAATATTTCTCAATTTTCCTGATATTTCTCAATATTGTCTGATACTTCTTAGTTTATGAACTGTGTAGTACAGTAACCCCAAACTCAAGTGTATGATGAGTCTTGACAAAAAATTTCATTTCTTTGCTTGGATGTCATCAAATACATTTGGTATCTTGACTCCTAAATGCGAGTAGGTGAAATCCTACAAAGAGTCTAAAACATTTTGAGAGCCTCTTGAGGGATGTGCATAATAAATGTTGGTGGAGTTATAAATATGAAGTGATGTGTGATCGTAACCATTGAATGCACTGTGGAAGAATTAAAGGAGTAAGCTAAGAATGATTTTCCCTAGAAGAATGGTTATGAAAGGGAGGAAGTGAATATTTTTCCAGTCATCATTGATCATATGGTTTTTTGTTTGATGATGTTGGCATTGTTTGCTTTTTCAACTAAGCATGAAATAAGTTGATGAAGTTTTCTAAGGGTGAGTTATGTTGAGGGGGTATTCATGAGTTTAGTGATAGAGTTTGAATATGATAAATTGTCATAGTTGATATGCATAAATACTCATGGTTTCCTGGATTGAGATTTTGCTTCCTTATATTTTCTTCGAAAGGTTCACATGTAATGAATCATCCTAAATTAAGTTGTTACTTTGGAAGCCTTCTCGATAGGGTCCACATGGAGTGAATCATCTTGTATTGATATAGTATAGTTTTGGCAACCTTTTATGTTATGGAGAATGTGTGGCTTTGGTATTCTTCTTCGAAATCATCCTACAATGAGAAGGTGTTGCTTTGGTAACCTTCTCGACAGGGTTCATAAGAGTGAATCATCATGTATTGTTCTTATGTCTATTACCCATTCAAATTTGCACCTCAAACTTAAAGCACAATTAACTAATTCCAGCCCCTCGAGGTGTGGGTGCACTTCTCCTTCGAACCACACAACATATGATCCTTAAGAGATTATCTAATCCATGTAAAGGTAAGCAAATCAATCTAAATTTGAATTTGCACCCACTTGTAGACAATTAACTTATGATCTGCAATTTGTATTTAAGACCATCGCTTAAGAACACTATTAATAACAAAGAAGGTTTCAGAATTATCTTACCGATACCAATTATCCTTCCATGTTTATCTCCTCCAAATATGACTTTGCTCTTCTCTTGATCTTTAAGTCTTGGAATATAGACCTTTCGCCTATCATGATGTGAGCAGCTACTATATAGGTACCAAGAAAGGGATCTTCTTTGTTGAGTTAAGATATTTACAGATCATATCTTATGATATAATACCTGATTATCAAATTCTATTAAAAAATATCTCCAAGATATTTACAAATAATAACTTATGTATCTAATATCTCCAAGATAGAAATGATATCGGGTTAAATATGTTGGTCCCTCAAATTTTAGTAAAATTTGAAATTAGTCTCTCTTTCAAACTTTTGACCAATTTAGTGCTTCATCTTTAAAAATGCGTGAATTAAGTGCTTTTAACCAAATTTTGTTAAGTTTATCTGACGTTTCAAGCGCATTTCATGATAGTATTTGAATTGTTTATACCGTTTGACACATTTTCGCTTCAATGTTAACTTAAATATTATCATAAAATGTGTTTAAAATGTAAAATAAACTTAACAAAATATGGTAAGAAGGACTAAATCCACGTATCTCTAAAGATGAAGGACTAAATTGGTATAAAGTTTCGAAAATAGACTAATTCCAAAGTTCACTAAAACTTGAAGGATCAAAAACATATTTAACCCAATAATATTTTATGAAATAATAATTGATTATGTTCGAGTTACATAATATATATATATATATATATATATATATATATATATATATATAATATATGTGTATAAGAAACCGATAAATCAACATGCCACCACACAAAGTACTCACTTAAATACTCAATTATCTCACTATAATACTCATATTCTACAATCCCAACTTAAGTGTCAAATAATGTTGTTCTGGTTAAGAAAAATGCTAGATAATTCTCCACCAAAAAAAAAAGAAAGTGTTTAAGACTTATTTAGGTCAAAAAAACCTTCATCCCTTGACCATGGGAGTAAAACTCTTATTTATAAAACAATCAGTTACAGATACTAGATTCTATAGATAATACAAAATAAAATTATCTTTTGTCCCCTAAAATATCTCTAATAATAACAACTTTTAATAATCCATTATCTTTTTTCCCTAAAATATCTCTAAATATAATAACAACCTTTAATAGTCCTCTAAATCCCCCCAAACACCGAACACAATTTATTTGCTACTTTCCTCCTCAGTTGTACCTCGATCTGCTTCTCCCGATCTGCTATCTACCAAAAATCTTCCATCTCGCCCAACCAAATTCTTTTAACTATCACCTCAGTTCAGCACCGATATAATCCTATGGACTAGTACACAACTCTCCAACTTCTGCATTTTCTCGTCTCAAGAACGTGAAATGCAGGAGTTGTCTCGTCAATAACTGCTCCTCACCACTTCTCGTAAAATCATGATTGCTCCCTGCACATTCGCAGCCACGTGTAAGTCATCCAACGGTCTTCTTTTCCTTTACCTTTTGAATTTCAAGCACCACTCATCTCCCTCTTAACCTGCGCAACCCTAAACAACCCTTCATCTTCTCACTCATTACGCTCACGCTCCTTCCACTCCCACCTATCCTTTCTCAACTGTCATTTCCTTTCTCCAGGTATTCTTCTTTTTCCTTCAAATTTCATGCTTATCCCCTTGCTCCCTTTACTTGCTTCTTATGTATTATCTCTGTTTTTGCACTGTGTTTTAGCTTTACGATTGTATTTTTTCCCCTTCCCTGACTATCCATAACTTACTCTGCAAAAACCCTTACCACGCCGCAACCGCAACCACCCACTATGAATACTTACTACAACTCCCTTTACTCCTGGGCTCCTCTAGCTTTACGCAGGGAAACCTCATCCATGACCACCCTCACTAGGATCAGAGCCTTCAGACGCCACCAAACCTTGTGTAAAAGTAATGAAACTGATGTAGCCGTTATTACCTGTGATGGTGATGAACCTATTTGCAGAGACGACAATTTATTTCCCATTTCCCCTCAAAGGTTTACATATATGTATGTTACTTTATTCGAAAAGCTAGGTTTACGACTCCCCTTCAATACCTTCGAAAAAGAACTCCTCACTATTCTAAACGTTTCTCCATGCCAATTACACCCCAACAGCTGGGCTTTCATTCGTGCCTTCCAAATTCTATGTACCCACTTCGAAATTACTCCCTCAAGCAACATGTTTCTTTATTTTTTCGAATTACGAGCTCCGCATAAGCAACTGTGGGCATCCCTTAGCGGAGTCAGTGGCCGAGCTCTCCTAACCCTGTACAACTTCTCTTACACGGGTTTTAAGGGCATTTTCATAAAAATAGTAGCCCCCGATCATAGCCCTTCCCTCCTAGAAGGCTTCCCTCTATATTGGTGTCAATCGCCCAACCTTCAAACCCCTCGACAATTAGAAGACTTGGACCCTTATGAGAAAAAAGACTGCTTGATGCTGGAACAACTGGATGTTATTTTTGATACTAAAAAATTATTAGAGCTGAAATTTCGAGTGGTGGATCTAAAATTCCACATCGGTACTTACTTTACTACTGTCTTTTTACTATTTTGCAATCAATATCACCTCTCATTTATCCGATTTCACTTATTTTTGCAGAAAGCCTACTGGCAATGTCTCATGAAGATATGCTAAAGCGAGCTCGTCAACTCAAGAAGCAAAAAACAACAACAGCCGGTGCTAGTCCTTCTGCACCACCTCCTCGTATCGAACTCCATGAAGAGACATCGGAACCTGATCTTGAGCCTCTGACCAGAAAATTCAAATCCCGAGGCAAAAAGGTAATTGAAGCAACCTCACAACATTCAACCTCGCAAACTCAGCTGGCCCCTCATCAGACCGAGATGAGCTTTTGGCACCCCCAATTCCTTCATTCCCAGCACGGTCGGAAGCACAACTATCTCCGTCATGACGTCAATCTGCTAAGGACCCAAGACCTCAAAACTCTCCACGAGAGCATCCTAGCCAATCTTCATAAAGTCGAAGCATCCAGTTTCATGCTGATGGACCAATTCACCCTCCTATCCACTCAAAAATCCCTAGACTTAGAACAAAAAGAGCAAGCCTTGGTGCTCTCCCAAACCGAAACCTCCCGCCTCACCACTGAAGTTACCGAGCTCACCAACCAGGTAAAGAAAAAGGACGAATTACTTGCTGATTTAAACAACCAGCTAAAAACTCTAGAAGCTGAGAAGCAAAGCTGGGTCCTCAAAGAGAAAGATCTCCTTAACAGCTCGGACCAAATCGGTTCCTCTTTGAACATGGGATTCCAACTCGCCCTCGATCAAGTCCGTGTTCTCTACCCCGATGTGGATTTATCTCCAGCGGACATCTCTAAATCCGTGGTCAACGGACAACTAGTGGACACCGATGATTAAAACTCCCCCTTTTGTATCTCGGTTTATTTTTTGTATCACCTATTAAACCTGGCTTTTTATATTTTGCTTCTTCACATTAGACTATTTACGTTAACCTTACGAACAAATATTCTCAACATTTAGTATTTAGCTTTATTTCCTATTTCTCCAGATCTTATTATTAACTTTCCCGCCTATTTCTTTTCTTGAGCTTTTAACTTGATAATCAAAGCTACTAACCTCTAAATGGAAGAACCAATCTTGACTTAACCCACTCTTGATTCTATCACTAATCTCGATTGTTTTTAATTATACCAACTATTAACTAATGTGTATGCTTCTACTACTAATGACCTCAGCTATCAACCGAGCTCTCAGTCACAATAACCTTTTCAAACCTCAAGTCAAAACTACTAACCTCTAAATGGAACAACCAATCTTGACTTAACCCACTCTTGATTCTATCACTAATCTCGATTGTTTTTAATTATACCAACTATTAACTAATTTGTATGCTTCTATTACTAATGACCTCGGCTATCAACCGAGCTCTCAGTCACAATAACCTTTTCAAACCTCAAGTTAAAACTACTAACCTCTAAATTGCACAACCTATCTCGATTTAACCAACTCTTGAATAATCTTGATTGTTAACTATTCTTAATTGTACCAACTATTAACTAATTTCTATGCTTCTACTACCAATGACCTCGACTATCAACCGAGCTCTCAGTCACACCAGCTATTAACTCCTATACCTCTACTATTACCACCAACGACCTCGATTATCAACCCAGCTCTCAGTCACACCAGCTATTAACTCCTATACCTCTACTACTACTACCAACGACCTCGATTATCAACCGAGCTCTTAGTCACTCGGTTTGGAATAGAACACAAAGGTTCCCTTAAACCTCAAGCAACTCGGCTTGGAATAGAACACACAGACTCTTTTAAACCTCAAGTAACTCGGCTTGGAATAGAACACATAGGCTCTTTTAAACCTCAAGCAACTCGGCTTGGAATAGAACACAAAGGCTCTTTTAAACCTCAAGCAACTCGGCTTGGAATAGAACACAAAGGCTCTTTTTAATCCTCAAGCAACTCGGCTTGGAATAGAACACAAAGGCTCTTTTAAACCTCAAACAACTCGGCTTGAAATAGAACACAAAGGCTCTTTTAAACCTCAAGCAACTCGGCTTGGAATAGAACACAAAGGCTCTTTTAAACCTCAAGCAACTCGGCTTGGAATAGAACACAAAGGCTC
>Ga0214542_1008175_pt1 | contig 17530 bp, 5 predicted proteins | sample CNSS1metaG_FD_160096 | JGI IMG/M metagenome (GOLD analysis project Ga0214542, IMG submission 160096) | Root nodule microbial communities from cowpea collected in UCLA plant growth center, Los Angeles, California, USA - CNSS1 | ecosystem: Host-associated > Plants > Roots > Nodule | place: USA... | reverse complement strand
ATATATATATATATATATATATATATATATATATATATATAAATATATATATATATATATATATATATATAAATAAAGAGAATAAGAATATATATTAATCTTGAGTATTAATGTATAGTATTGATTCATTCTTATTCCTTTGTCTTAAAAGAGAAAGAAGAGTGTTGTCTTAAGAGAGAAAATGTATCTATTATACAAGACAAAATAAAATATTATCTGTTTCTCTCCTTATGTAAAAGTAACTTGTTACAGTCAAATTGATCGAAGGTAATGAAATATTTTTGAACCTTATGAATACCAATATTTTAAAAATAATGTAAAGTTAGTAGTACCAAGAAGCATGTTAAACAATTTATTATCCATGTTAAAAAATTTGATGGTTTTTCAAATTTGGAGTTTATTTTTATTCTTGTTTAGGGTCTCAAAGGTCTTTTTGTTGTTTTCCTCTCTATTTTCTAAGTTTCAATCCAATACTTTTGTTGTCTTATGCTTTTAGTACGATTAAAAAGGAAAACGTTCTAACTTTTTCATCATAACATAATAGCTGAAATTGTTGATATTTTGTCCCTTATATTTTAATCTTATTTTGTTGAGCAAATTGTATTATTATTATTATTATTTTTATTTATCTTCTTAACTCTCTTAGAAAACAAGGATTTGTTAGGAAAACTCTTTACTTTCAAGTTCCTTTTTGTTTTTGTCTTTATTTGTTGTGCGAATTTATTTTTTTTCTCAACAAATCTGCACTTGATATGCTGGGTAGGGTAGTGAAAACTCCAAACCTAAATATTTAACAATTTTTATTTTATAAAATAAAAGAATAGACTTTGTAATCTTTATAAGTGACATTATTCCATAATAGAAGGTATGTGGATTAAATTATGATTAAATCATATATAGTACTTAAATTTTTTCTTTTTTACTGTTGAATTATACAAATTAAACTAGTTGATTTGCTAGACACAATATTATCACAAGATATGTGGATTTATAAACTCTTGAATAAATTTAGGTTGTCACTTAATATATATTTTTAATATATTTATATATATATATATATATATATATATATATATATATATAAATAATATCTTCATAATATCTTCATGTAAAAAATATTCAAACACATTTTAATCGAAATATTTGAAAATTTTACATCTATATTTTGTAGAGAGATTATTAGGAAGATTCAACACCAATAAAATATGAATTTAACTCACACATAAGAGATTAACATTATCTTATATAAAATTTTTTATGAATTTATTTGTTTTCATCTTTATATTATTTTTAACTTTCTCATTTTTAATCAATAAAAAATTTAGACTCACATTTAAATTTCTCAAACAAAGATCAGACCTTATAACCTTAAAGGTAATGTCTCGCATGGTTATAGAGAGACAAAGTTTTGAACAGTTTTCGGAAACAAATATGATGAGACATACCTTGTATCAGGTAAAACTTAATACATATCATATTTCACTTGCCATGCTTATTTTTGTCTTCATCATAACCAAGAAGCTCCTCCAACAATTTGTCATCAAAGTACTCAAACTCAAATACTTGACTTCCTTCTTCATTTTTTCCTCTTCCTCTTCCTCTTCCTCTTCTTTCCACGTGTCCATAACCTGAAAAGGACACAGACGAAGAAGAAGACGAAGAGGAAGAAGCAGATGCCGGCGAAGGAGGGTATTCATCAGGAAAATTTAGGACTGCAAAGGGACCTCTCATGGCATATGCAGCTCTGTCATAGGCTCTAGCAGCTTCCTCTGCTGTGGGGAATGTTCCCAGCCACAACCTTTGACCATGTCTCATTGAGTCACTAATCTCTGCTGCATATTTTCCCCATGGCCTTCTACGTACTCCTCTGTACTTTACATGCTCTTCTTCATCCATGGCTTTTCCCTTTGAACCCTCTTCTTCCATGGATCATACGCTCTTCTTGCTAGAGACACTTCGAAGAGTATATATCATATTATATATGCAGATGCAATATTTCTAACCATGTGTTATTGTGACATGTGCAAGGGATTAAGGTGGAAGCTTCCTCCACAACTCACATAAATATAAACAATGTTACTTCAATTATTTATTACTGTTAATATCATCTAATTTCACATTAATCATATTTAAGTTCAAACTATGGATAGATTTTAACTACTTTCCCTTTATTTAAAAATATATCTTTTCGACTGTATCGTTCAATTAATTATATATGATTCTATTTCCAATCATTTGTTAATATTGAGTTTAAATGAAGGAAAATGTAGAAAAATAAAATGTAATCAATAATATGAACTCATTTTCTTGATCAGGGTAAAGGTTGCTTAATTTCATTTATGTCTTGAGTTTGAAGGAAGTGATATTTTTTCCCTAAAGTGTTATTGATATAAAAAATTAAAAATATTGTGAATGAAATTTCAATTATTAGTTGAAGCATATTTGTTTACAGTATCTTTCTCTTTTCGTGTAATTGAGTCTGGAGAAAGAATATATATGAAATAAGTTTACTTTTTATTTTTTATGAATTGGTAGAATTTAGTTTTATGTAAAGTTCTGATTTTAGTTTTTTTATTATATTACATCAACATATATTTTTAATACTATTTAAAAAAAATCATATGAACATTTTTTATCTATATTTAAACGTATACAAACATATTAGAAAAAACATTGATATTGAATATTGATTGGATGAAAATCAAATTTTATTTTACAAAACCAAAAACTAAAATTCTTTTAATTAAAAATGAAAAATAGTGATTTTAAATTTTTAGCAGTATGAAAAAACAAAGGAAAAAAAAATTTGAAGCCAAAATTAAATCTCTCATTTTATTTAAAATAACATTGTTTAAATTTTTATAATTTGATGTTATAAATATATGTATCGATAGATTGATCACACACACAAAATTTGAATGGCTTTTTAACATTTATTGCGGGTTTAATTTTGAGATTCGTATGTTTATTCTAAGAAAATTATATATAAATGTGTTCTTAACTATTTAGTATGCCCTATTATTAATTGGTTATCAGTCATATCATATTATGTCACAAATGCTAGTGATATTATAACTTATTTCTTTTCATTTCTTTTATCACTTTTGATTTGTCGACACATGGTTGGTGAGAAAATGAGAATAGTAAAATAAAAAAGTTGATATGTTTAGTAGAGGACAAATAAATTGAAAATAATTTAGAAAATTATAATTTTTATTGTAACATTTCTATTCATTATTTTTTATGTTTGCCTTTAATCAAACACGTTTAAGCTCAACGTTAACTGTTTCTTGTTTTCTTTGATTTTTACCATTTTCACTCGTCATATTTTTCTCCTGAAGCATGTGAGAAGATCGAATTTTATATTTCTAGGTCGTTTTGACCATAAACTTACAAAATAAGTTCTGTTAAATTGTTTTTACGGGGGTTAAGTTATTATTGGAGGGACGACATTAAGTATGAAGTTGTCTTTTTTTGACCGATTTCTTCTTTTTTCTTTTTTTAAATGTCATCAGAAAGTTGATTATAGATTTATGTAGATCTCACAATAAAGTCGTCATTTTATATAACAACTTCTCTTTTAGTTATTTATTTTCTTTTTAACATTACAGTTTTAATTTTTTTTTTCAAATTTTTGACTTTTCAATATATATTACAAAATTTTGTTAACAGGATTGTATTTATTTTCTTGATAATTACTTTTTTGGTAAATTTTCTTTTTGTTGGTACAATAAACTAATTTAATAAAATATATTAGATAATAAAAATGACATAATAAAAATGATATAATAAAAGGAAAAATGATGAAAACCGAAAAAGTAAAAGAAAAATTATAAATTTTGAAAATAAAAGGAAAAATAATGAAAACTGATAAATTTGAAAAAAAAAATAATGAAATCTGAAATATTTGAAAAAAAAGAAAAATAATGAAAAGCGAAAAATTTGAAAGAAAAAAATAAAAAATAATGAAAACAAAAAATTTTGAAAAAAAAATTGAAAAATGCATTCGATGTTAGAGGACGACTTCACTTCTCAATTGAGACATAAGTCGTCGTCTCCAACGATATTATGGAGATGACGATATTGTTTTTTTAAAAAAAAAAAAAGTAAAACCGGTCAGGTGGAAGACGACTTCATTCTTAATGTCGTCCTCCCTCGTAACGACTTGATCCAATTTTAAAAAACAAAAATCAATGGATCCTATTTTACAATTTTGTAGTGAAACAGACCCTGGAATAAAATAAAAAATAAGAAAACCGAAAAGATCAGTGTTTTTCACCTTAAATGGGAGGAGAAAATATGAGTGTGTGTTGGTTTTTTCCACAAAAATATGTATAAAAAAAGTGAAGCATAATAGGAATAACGTTGTTAAATGTTGAAAAAAAGGGTAGTAAAGTGTTTGCATGTGACGATGAAGAAGGTTGTCTGGTGTGGTTCACGTTGAAAAGTAGAGCGTCCATTGTATCTGGATGGTCAAGGAGGTGGCTCTTGCTTCTTTTCAAACTCTTTCTCTCTTCACTTTAATCCTTTCTTTTTCTCCTTTTTTTGTTTCCTCAATTCCATATATATTCAGTAGTCATCAATTCACAAAGGAAATAAATACTTCATCTTAAAGAAAAGACAAAAAACAATCACAAATTCAAACACGTGCTCATCTATACTTGTATTAGTTGGTAGGTAAATTAACTGCAGTCAAATGGTTGGTTTCCTTTGCTTTTTTTTTAATCATGTTCTTTTTTCACTCCAAAAACATATAATACATACAAAATTTATATATATATATATATATATATATATATATATATATATATATATATATATATATATATATAGATATATATATATATATATATATATATATATATATATATATATATATATATAAAGTTTTTACATTGAATAGAATTAAAAATGTTTAATGATATATAAGAAAAAAAATCTACAAACATTAAGTTGTAAGATTTTACATTCGAAGTGATGTCAATCTTTTATAAATCTTGTTGTAATAGAAACTCAATGATAAAATTCAACTAGCACTTGTAAAGATGGTTAGAAATTCTGAATATAACTTAAAAATATCATATTAAGTAAGAATGAAAAAGTATGGTAGGACGATTAAGCTATATATAAACTAATTAGATAATATTAAGGAGTATTTTTTGTTTGGAAGGTATGGGTTTCATTAGAACTTTGTACATGGAAGATAACCTAATCGCCACAGGCATGGTTTTGTAGATTCACTAATTATGCTTACTTTTGTGTATATTCACATAGCAACCAAAATTATACTTTGTTTCTAAAGGAAAAAATGGAAATGTTACAATTTTTATCGTCTATGTTGATGACATAATAGTTATGAGAGATATTTAGAAACATTAGGCATTGAAAGATAAGTTGGCAAAGAAATCAAGATGAAGAAGCTTAAGCTTTTGAATTACGTACGTTATTTGAATTGAGGTCTCAATATCATATTCAAGTATATTTCTCTCTCAGACGAAAGTATGCATTGAATTTATTGAAAGAAATTAGGATGACAACATGCAAACCAACAAATTCTCCAATTGAAGGGAGATTGAAGTTGTATATTTGGAAGATCAAACTTTAACTAAATGGGAAATATCAAATACTTGTAGGAGATATCATAAACTCACAAGAAGATTGTTGTATCTCTCACACGCTATACCAAATTTAGTTCATCCTCTTATTGTGTTTAGTTAGTTCATGCATAATCCAGGTGAGAAACACATGGATGCTTATATACGGATTTTAAGGTACATAAAAGCTACTTTCGGAAAAGGAGTTATGTTCAAGAAAACTCCAACTACAAGGATGTATGATTTATCACTATAACAAAACTTTTAAATAATGACCAATTTTAGTGACTACTAGTTATTAGTAACTATAGTGACAAATTTAGATACTAATTTATGAAACTAAAAGTTATTGGTTACTAAAATAGTCACTATTATGAATAAAAAATTATAATTGGTCACTAAATTTGTCTTTTAAAATTAGCTACCATGATTTTAGTTACCAAAGGAAATTGATCATTAAAATTAGCTACTTAGATTTTGTCTACCAAAATAAATTAGTTTCTAAATCAATCTCTAATTAATTAGTGACCAATTTAGTTACCAATTATAATTTTTTATTTATAACAATGACTATTTTAATAACGAATAATTTTTAATTTTGTAAATTAGTATCTAAATTGGTCACTATAGTAATTAACTATTTTTTTATTCTAAAATTTATTGGAGGACATCTTATCATGTAGAGAAGCAATAAGCCAAAAGTTATAGCTAGATCTAGTATAAAAGCTTATTTTTGGATTATGAAAACTTGTGACTCTAACTATATATCCAAAATTTAGGATATGCACGTAAACATCTTGTTCAATTATATTGTGATAATAAAGTTATGTGATATTCACAATCTTGTCCAGGAGACTAAATGAAGCATGCGGAAATTGATAGTTTTTTCATAAAAAAATGTTTGATAAAAATAGTTTGAAATCGTCAATTTTTTTTATATAAATATTCTTACTAAAACTATGGCAAACTAGGTTTTTGAAAGATTATTAGATAATTTGAAAATGTACGATCCATTTACCAACTTGAAGAAGAGTATTAAGAAATATTTAATCTAAATTATAAATTTGTGTAGGCATGTAAAATATTTTATAACTAAAACTTTCTTAATTTAATCTTGATTATGTACTTCTTATTAACTCCTAATTATTGAAATAAAATATTATAAGAACAAAATATCTATATTATATTTATATATATATATATATGAAAATTATCAAATTAATTCTATAAGCAATTATTTTAAGAGGATATTACCTTAGTTCAGTTGGAAGACGCCCAAAATTAAAATTGCATGGATGAGATATAGAGTACTCCCACTATATCTATGGAATTGAAGCTGCATAAACAATTTTAGACAACAAAATGTTCATATATGGGTGCATTAGTAATATTACTTTTGAAGAAGAAAATCACCCACTAACCAAACCAGTGTGTGCATTTTTTAAAAACGAAAAACAACAATGGCCGAGAAAATCTCGAACCTTGAATATGAGTCTGATCCGCAGAGGTATTATTCAGTATCAGAATGTTGGGACAAAATAACATCCTTCACACGTAGTTTCAATTCTTATGCCTGCAACTATTCGAAAACAACGTCGTCTTGCGTTTACTTGACTTTCACATAAGAATTTGTGGACCAAAACACATTTACAAAACGTTAGACCCACTCAAATTTAGTTAAGATTCAAATGTTGTGTGAGTCAAAGTCTCATGTTAGATAAAAATAAGAAAAATGTATAGTGACGTCAAATTTATTATCTTAAGATTTTAAGTTAAAAGTAGTATCAATCTCTCATACACATTTGGTTCATCTTATCAGTGTTATGTTTTTTCACTTCATTCCTTACTCGAAAGACTTGTTTACAAAATTGATGATTAGTTTTGATTAAGGTCACTAATGTTTAACTTTTTAATCAATGTCTGTCATGTCACATATTCACTCTACAATCAATGATGCAATGTGCATCATTCACCTTCCAATTATTTACTCATTCTTTCACAAACATGGGTCACTTAATTTCGTTTCTGTAATTAGATCAGATATGAGTGGCGACCACTAACAACATATTATATTAATTTTCATGGTTTATTATGAACATGCGAATGATTCTAGAGCTACTTTACATTTTAATCTTACGGATACAAAGAAAGTGAGACAGAGTAAATGAAAGACAAGTCTCTTAAATATGCATCTGCATTAATAACTTTACCAATACAGAAGAAATGAAGAAATTCAAACTCAAGACTTTGACACATTTTTCACTCTTGAGGTCAACACACAGTTTCATCGGTAAAGACTTGGTCATTGATGAACCACTGTCACCATTGTAGCTGGACCACCACTCACTCTACAGAGCCTTCATTAAAAACTGACCCATACGTTACCCTAAATATTGGACAATGACCAAATACATTCCAAGTCTTGCATAACTTTAGGAAACAAAATTTTTTTTAGACTTGGTAAATATGACCAAATTTATTTCTAGTAAGAAACAATAGTTGCCTTTGATGTAATTAGAAAAGCCTATCGCGTCATCTTTTAAGTAATTACAAAACCAACTTGCAGAAACTTACTGATACTTGTATATCAGTTTGTAAAATAAAGTTTGCATTCACTTATATATTATAAAATCAATCGTCTTGTATCGAAATTCACCGAAGTAATTTGAGATAAGAAGGTGATTTGAGGTAAGAGCAAGCACGGTTTGACAACAGTTTTTCATTGAATTTCAAACCCTCTGGTGTCTCTTCACTACCACCCCCTAGTTTATAAGTCTTCTCAGTCTTTCTCTATTCTCACTACTTACTTGTCCTATATTTCACTCCTCTTTACTCTCCAACCACTCCCATTTTCTGTTTGGATTTGGGGAAAAACCATGGCCTACTACTTCAGTTAGTGCATTAAGCATATACTAAAGATTCTGCAGGAAAAGTGTGATAAGAGTCAATTCATGTAACATATTCCAAGATCTAAGATAACCCTTTTGTTTGCAGAATCTGATATGGATTTTGTGAGCCAAAGACACCTACTCCATATACATACACAAGCTGATTCACCCTGCACAGTTCCTCCAAATCATGGTATTCCACACCATTCTGGTTCAAATCTTCCTCTCTTAGCAATCCTTGTGGTTGGAATGTTGTTCACAACTTTCTTCCTCATAGGCTACTACATGTTAGTTATCAAGTGCTGCTTCAATTGGCCCCATGTTAATCACACAAGACTGTTTTCTCTGTCAAGACAAGGTGAAGAAGATCCATCTGCAGGACTCTCAGCAGCATCTGAGCCAAGAGGGTTAGAGGAGGCAGTTATCAGGTTAATCCCTGTGATTCATTATAAAGGGGACACAAACTTTGGAGAAAGAAGCAACATTGATGATTGTGCAGTTTGCTTGAGTGAGTTTCAACAAGATGAGAAGCTGAGAGTTATACCAAACTGTAGCCATGTTTTTCACATTGATTGCATAGATGTTTGGCTTCAGAACAACACTCATTGCCCTCTCTGCAGAACAATTGTGTCCTTGACAACCCAACTGAACCTTCTCAGTCCAAGGCCTTCAACTCAAGACCAAAGCCAGAACATTGAAAACCATGTTGGTGATGAAGGTTTTGTTGTGATTGATTTGGATGGTGAAGGTGATAGAGGCCAAAACCTTCAAAGAATAAGACAAGAGTTACCCACCACTATCAGTGTTTCTTCAGCAAAGAAGCTTCATAAAGTTAGCAGCTTGGGAGATGAGTGTATTGGCATCAGAGCCAAAGGTGAAAGCTTTTCATCAGTTCAAGCCATGAGGAGGTCCTTTTCCATGGATTCATCAGTGGATGGAAAGTTTTATGGTGCAATTCAGCAGGTTTTGCAGCAACACCAACAACATGAACATGAACACGAACTTTTTCATGAGATTAACACAGTTGAAGCCTGTGATGGCAGTGGCAGAGTGAAGAGATCATTCTTTTCTTTTGGACATGGAAGCAGATCAAGAAGTGCTGTTCAACCTCTTTATTTGGACCCCTGAAATTTTTCTTCAGATTAATTGTTTCAGGTGTCTAATTTTCGTTGAAGTTTCTCTTGGTTCTTACAGTTTAAACTTAATGATTTTTATTTTTTTTTTATGATGGAGGATGAACTTGGTTTAATATCTAGTACTTTTTAAGTTTTATCAGAATCAAGAAATCTCTCTGAATATAAAGAAGTTACTGTTTTTTTAAAAGAACATATTTCTAACATTTCTCATACTATTTATAAGACAGATTCAACATGAAATTTATTACTTAAAAAAAAAAAAAAAAAAACAGTTTTTACAAACTTATTGGTTAAGATGGAAAAATGTGTCCTGTGGTAAAAAGTCTTGGCAAGACCCTTTCTAGGGACGTTGACTCGTTGACCTACATGACTTTGGGAATTGTCCATTTTTGGAGGACTTTTGAGTCTTCTTCCTTATCATCTCTTTTTGACTTGGTAAGTTTCATCTTCACCATTGTAGTTATAATTACGTGTGTCTCCTTGTTTAACCAATTTTTCCTCTACACTTGGTCAAACTCATGTTTTCTCATGAAACTATACCAATTGTGTTTTCATGTTGTAGAATATTCCTACTTGCGTTTTATAGGGTAAATTGTAGCAAAAGTTGTTCACCTAAAATGCATAAACGTGCTTTCCCAACTAATTCTACTTTCAATGAATTCTTCAACTAGTAGTGTCTATGTCCTTCATCACACGGGTAAGTTGTACTTAATTTTCTCATGTAAACAGATAAAAAAAAACTATAAAAACAGGAAAAAAAATAGTTTCCCGAGAATAAATTATATTTAGTCAACTGTTTTTAACATTCTCGTATAAAGAAACAATAAATATAAAAAAAGGTAAAAAAGAAAAACTCGGTTTTAGCCCTTGACAAAGAACACAAGTAGACAAAGAGTGACAAATTAATGCGAAGAAATAAATATTGACTCAAGAGGTCAGAAGTAAACAATACTCTAAACAAAATTTTAAAGAATTTTAAAAGACAAAATAGTAAAACTAGAAAAAATTACGATTACCAAATAGAGTTAATTGAAATAATGCATAGACTCTAAGAAAATCATAGATCAAACAAACTCAAGCAAAAAATGCAACAAAAATTGTGTTGAACTCTTCAATTTTCCTTTCGTGTTTGATTCCTTATTTTTATGTGGGTTTAGAGTGTTTCCGATAAAACTTTTCTTACACAACTAGTTTTTCGTATATGACGTTTTTTAATAAATTTAAAAATAATCTAACTAATTAAAACTCTGTTAATTATTTTTTAGAATAAATTATCCAATAAAAATTTATTGAAGCGTAATAATTTATGCAAGTCGTACCAGTGTTTATTTGATTTCTTCTCTTATATATACAATCTTCCAAAATTTTATATCAATATAAAAATAGTTTACACTCTATTTTTTATCTATTAATTTATATCATTTATATATATATATATATATTAAAATATAATAATTTCACTACCTTTTTTGTTATTTTTTGTAATTAAATAATTATGATAACATAATTATAATTCAGCAAAATAAGATAAGGATAAGAATGTTTTTAGTTTTTGTATTTACAACCGAAATTGAAATGTGTTTCTTTCTCAAAATTTATATAAAATCCATCCATATATTTTAGTAATACATGAAATTTTTCCTCCAAAACAAACACTTTTAACTTTTAGGTAACATGTCTAACAGTCAAGTTAATTGAACTGACGTGTCAAAACACGTGGTTGTGGTTAATATATGTAATATAAAAAAAATATATATATATATATATATATATATATATATATATATATAGATAGATAGATAGATAAAGAGAAATAATTATGGAAGACGTATTTCATGTATTACTAAAGTAAATAAAGAAATTTATATGAACTATGAGGGAGAGGAATTCGTCTCTCAAAAGAGGTGTCATTAACTCTTAAATAATGTGTCTAACAGTTATACTAACTGAATTAACATGTTAGAACACGTGACCGACACGTGTAATTTGACTTTTTTTCTTTATTTATATATATTTTTTGTTTTAGTTTTGAAGTACGCATTTAATTTATTACCATAAGACAAATTTTATATAAATTTTGAGAGAGAAATATTTTCAATTTTACATGACAAAAAATATTTATCCTAATAAAATGCATCATATAAAATTGGTATTAAAAATTCATATAGTATAAATTACAGTTAATATTTTTATTTATATATAAATACAAATATTAGCTATTAAAAAAAATTAATATAAAAATGTAAGTAATAAATTCAATCCCGAACTTGAACTTGTGTATCTAATCAAATAAATAAATGCTTACCGGTAATTTATTTTATGAACAATTTACGAGTAACTTAACTTATTTTCATAGATTTAAGGTATAGTTTGATTACAGCAGAAAACAATAGTGAAAAAAGAAATCATCTACATCAACGTTATTATTTTGGATAATTCAAATTAATATTTAAATTAAAATATGTCAAATTATAAATAATTTATATGTTAATTTAAAATGTTATTAGATACATAAAATATTTAGTTTGATTAATATATATATATATATATATATATATATATATATATATATATATATATATATATATATATATATATATATATTGTGATTGAAGATTAAATTGTATGACAATTTTAAAATTAGATTAATTCTAATTTCGTGCAAGATTCTAGAAAAAAAAGGTATTAAAAAAACAACGGGAAGTAAGTTAGATAATATAATTAATTATATGTTTAAAATGTAAAATATTAAACAATGATTTATCATAAATTTGATTTTGATGAAATGAAAAGTTTGGGTGCTAAAAGCCAAAATACTGTTCTTATTATTCGCGTATGGAATATTTGAAGCCCTTTTGGTGTGAGAGAAGATAATAGGGCGGTTTGGTTAAAAGAAGTGGCAACCGCAAATGGATCCCTTAGATGACAGCAGCTGTTGGGATTTTCTCGATTACTCTTTCATCGATCAAGCGCCCCCTGATTTCCTTTGGTCCAATCACAGGTTTCTTTCTTCTCTTTATCAACTTTTCAATTTTAACTATTCTTAATTTCATCATTGCATGTTTCTTTTTTTTGGGGCTCATTGTTGATCTTCATGCTATTGATTTTGTGATTTCGTGAAAGTTAAGATTACCCTTTTGATTTGTTAATCTGTATCGTTGATTGATTTGTTCCTTGTATTTTTGTAGTAGCTCAAGTTCATTCGTTTAATCAGTTTTTTTTTTTTTTTTTTTTATTTTTTTGATTTTTTTTTTTTTTTTTTTTTTTTTTTTTTTTTTTTTTTTTTTTTATTTTTTTTGTTTTATTTGTTTTTTTTTTTTTTTTTTAAATGTTGATGATTCGGTGATGTATGATGAAAGATTATTGTTCTTTTTTGCGGAATTTGGTGTTGCATGTTTCGATTCGTTTTTTTTTATGTACCCTAATATGGATTTTGATTCGAATGCTGCATTAGCTCCCAGGTGTTAATTGTTGGTGTGTTATTATATGTTTGTGTTTTGTTACTTAGAGGGAAAACACAGGTCATTCATTTTTTGTTTTATTTTTCTTATTATCCTGATGTTTGGTAATCAATGGATTGAGTTTTCTTTTTTGGGTGATTCAAGCTTCTTCTTTTTTTTGTAAATTGTTTTATATTTTGTTGTTGCTTTTGTACTGGGAAGTGTAAGATACTGGATAGAGCTAGTGGTGTCTATTGATGCATCTAACCAAATCGCACTAGAGATGATGAATATTGTCTTTACTTAATGTTGTGTGGTAAACTTGGTGTCTATGGATTAATGTAGCCTAATTGCATGGTAGGACAAGAGATGATAGTTGTTGTCTTTGCTTAATATTTTGTGTGGCAGATGGCTGATACTTTTTTCTTTTTTTTCCTGTGTTTGCAAGTTTGAGCACTGAAATTGACATTCCAGATGATGCTGTTGCTTGTGAAGAGAACACCAAGAAGAGGTATCTTGTCTGTTGCTTTTGAAGTGATGTACAATGTGAAAATGTGATGATGTAATGAAAAAGTTGATGAAAATGTTGTTTTGACTCCATAGACTATCTTTTTGTGATTTCATTCATCAACAAAAAGATGAGAACTTTATTGTACATGTATCTGATGTAAGTCTCTCAGACACCCATTAAATCTGAGCTTATGCTTAACATAATTGATTGAGTTGCCTTTTTTTTTTGTGTTTTTGTTGGGGTTGTGATGCTGTCTTTTGAATCATTTTTTTGTGATCAATTTGTTGCAAATGATTTGTAGGGGGCGTACTGATTCATGCTGTAAGGCAGGATCAAAGGCATGCCGTGAGAAATTGCGGAGGGAGAGACTCAATGAAAGGCATGCACGCTTTTATATATTGAATTTATAGTTGATGTAACAGAGTACTGGCTGAACTTTTAGCTTTTCCTGTATCTGTTGCATAAGGAATGTATACTCTCCTCATTAATTTCTGGTTTCTTCACACATTTAGGTTGTGTTTCATGTATTGTTGTCTTAGATACTTGAGTGAGATACTTCACATGTGTATGGTAGTATACTGAATGTGTGAAATTTACAACTCTCTCATTCAATTCTCTGAGCACAAGGCAATACCAACTTCCATTAATTGCCAATTGTTACATTTCTTTGATAACTTACGGGAAAAGTGATCTTAGTTTCTAGATACATAAGATAACCAGGTATGTTAGAGACTGATGTAACAATCAACTCTTCCTGTTTTGTATTGTGTTTTTGCTGCTTTTTGTAATGACAAAAGGGAAAAATTTGATTGTGATATATGCAGATTCTGTGACCTGAGCTCTGTGTTGGAACCTGGGAGACCTGTGAGAACAGATAAACCATCTATACTTGATGATGCTATCAGAGTGTTGAGCCAACTTAAAACCGAAGCTGAGGAACTCAAAACAACAAATGAAAAATTATTAGAGGAAATAAAATGTTTGAAGGTCAGTATTGTTTCAGACATATTCTGTAGTGAGTTGAATGTTTATTTCTCTTACTTTCTGCATTCTTTGTTCCATTGAAGACGCCTTAGGAGTTCAAACCCTCCAAAATAGAGTTGAAAGTTGTATCATAGTATCTGTTTCAAAATTCTGCCATGTCAAAGTTGCATCATGTCAAAGTTACAGAATTTTTTGGTTTGAACAGGCCGAGAAGAACGAACTTCGTGAAGAGAAACTTGTTCTGAAAGCAGATAAAGAGAGGATTGAGAAGCAGTTGAAATCCTTGCCCATTGCACCAGCAGGGTTTATGGCACCCCCTGTAGCTGCTGCTGCTGCTGCAGCATATCAAGCAGGAATGAACAAAATGGCTGTTTATCCAAACTATGGATACATTCCAATGTGGCAATATCTTCCTCAATCTGCCACAGATACATCTCAAGATCATGAGCTTAGGCCTCCTGCTGCATAGTGTTACTTCTGTTGTGCCTCTCTGCATCATTTCACATTCATCATTTCACAACACTCTCAAAGTATTGACATGTAAATAGTGTCATTGCTTTGATTTTTTTTTTCTTTTCCCTTTTCACTTGCTATAATGTGCTAAAATAGTTTTACAAGTAAAACTATGATGGCTATGACATGAAAACTAATGATGTCCACTGTAAATTGCCCAATTCTTTACTTGTCAGTACCTTCTCAAAATTCTACATCTTATTTTTGGTGACTATGTTACTGATATGGAGTATGTTTTCTGGATGACTGATTCTTCATTGGGAAATCTGAGTATGTTTTTCTCCCTAGAATCACTAAATTCTCTTCTTTTTTTCTTTATTTAAATTCTTCATAAATGAGTTTATTAAGTTACAACAATCACTATTATTTTACTAGGTGAGGTTAGTTATATGGATTGCATTATACCACTTTCCCTATCATTTAACTCTGTTGAAGACCAATAAACATTAACAACAAAATTGGGTTGATTAAGTTACCTCAAATTTTCTTTTATCTGAATTAATAAAAAACAATAACTTTATGAAAAAAGGTTTGGTTTGGTCCCATATATTTTTTGTTATTTTTTTTTAATAAAATAAATTCTCATGCTTTGGTAAATGATAGATGTATTTTAGAATGTTAGCATGACTGAAATGTTAGATATATGGTAATGTTTAATATGGACTTTCAGGAAAAAATAATTTTTTTTTTCTTTTTAAAATCCTAATTTGACATTATAAAATACTCTTAACTTTCTTCTTTAAAAAATAATATAGTTTCCATTATTATATAGAATATGAAATGTTGATGTGATTCCAATAAAAGGCACTTTATTTTGAGTGTTCGTTTTACATGCTTTAGGTGGTGCCTCAACTTTATATAATATTTTATAGTGATTATTCAATTAATGGTTTAAAGTATTCATCAATTATCTTATTGTGGATGATATGATGCTGAATTTCCCTACACCACAATGCTTCATAATGTCAAATGAAGAAATAATTATTTAATCAGGATTTGGTGGTGATTAAAAGTGCACTTTCCATGTGAAAATTTTAGGATATCCTATCAAAATTATATGTATCTCTTTCAGAATCATAGATCATGATAATATATCTATATAAAATATAAATAATCTTTATGCAACTTGCGTGAAAAGTTAAAAAGGAAATCATTTTAACCCAACCATTTTATATAAATGATTCCTATTTATTCATTTTAAAATCTTATATTTTATTTACGTCAAAAATGTTAAATAAATAACTAAAAGAATTAAATTTTCTCTGTGAAAGTTGTAATTTAAGAATTTTATATTATCTCTTAGTTCCATATTATTACTTATAATGAACCACTCTTAGTAATAATTCTAGTTGCAATGCATGAAGAATATATAACTCTAGAAACTCTAACAAACTAAAAGGTCTAAAATGATAAGAGTGGTGATTTATTGACACCACTATTCCTTTTATTTATACTTATTCTACAACCCTATGAACTAATATTTTACTGGAATATAATAGCTTATTAGAGAAAGTAATTATATTGTAGATGCATTTAATGAATAATGGTGTCAAGATATTATTTTTCAAAGATAATTATACTATTGTTTGAATAATTTATAAACATTTCTATGTGTTCGATGTAAGATATTTAATTATGAATATTGAAGCAAATCTTTAGCTGTTAGATCATCTGAGAAAATTTTCTTATAGTTTTCATATATTTCAAATAACTTTGGTTATTTCTTATATTATTTTTATATCTTTGATTTGTCGATACATATATACAATGAAAAATATGAAACATATCTTAAAGACATGGTATATTACGTTTTCTTTTATACGAGTCATTATTTTCATTAGAGTCGTTTGACAAAAAGTTTAGTTTTAAACCAAATTAAATAAAGATAAACATCTTATTTTAATATTGATTTAGTACTAAATAAATCATTTTAAATAACAATTGAATGTTAAATAATATTTTTTATAAAAACATATCGTGTACCCTAGTCCATTCGCTATTCTTGTCTCATAAAAAATATTTTAAAGATATTTTATTAGTAGAGTTTCTCTTATTTAAGTGTAAAACTAAATTTTATAGATCTTAACATTCTACTTTAAAAACAAAAACAAAAACCTAACTTGATTTATATACATTGGGAGAATTATTTGAAAATAAAATGATTTATTGGATAAATTACCATTTTATAATCCAAAAGGTATTAAGTGTTGTCAAATAAGTAACTTTCATTATCATCTTTTAGAGAGAAAACATAATTTCCCTCATTTTTTTAAGAGTAAGGTTCGAAATTCCTAGGGCCCTAATCTAGTGAATTAAGTTCCCACTACCACAAATTAAAGTAATTTTAGGAGAAAAAAAGTCAACCAATGAATTTTAAAGGGAATAATTAATGTTGGGTAGTTGATAACCAAATAGGTTTTTTTTTCTTTTTATAAATCGAGATAAGATAGTGTTTATATATATA
>Ga0214542_1008174_pt1 | contig 17533 bp, 16 predicted proteins | sample CNSS1metaG_FD_160096 | JGI IMG/M metagenome (GOLD analysis project Ga0214542, IMG submission 160096) | Root nodule microbial communities from cowpea collected in UCLA plant growth center, Los Angeles, California, USA - CNSS1 | ecosystem: Host-associated > Plants > Roots > Nodule | place: USA... | reverse complement strand
ATGTATATGTATATACATATATACATATACATATACATATATACATATATATGTATGTATATGTATATATGTATATGTATATATATATATATGTATATATATATATATATATATATATATATATATATATATATATATATATATATATATATAAGTTTAAGAGTAAACAATATTAAACACTAAAAGAGACTTACATGTGTTTTCCTTGACCTCTCATCCACATACTAGCCAGTACCTTTCCGGATATGTGTTTGTTGAAAGACTTCATCAAGAAACACTTACCATCCCAACTCACGTTTCTACAACAAAATACGTTGTAAATTTGATTTGATGTCAAACTTTAAAAACGTAGGTCAAATGTGAATAATATAAACAGTTAATGTGTGATGGCCTGTGAAAACAAACTACCCTAAAGTAATAGATGAAGTTATCTTAATTATATTTGAATAAAATTCAACCATGGATGATGTTTTTAAATAGAATTGGTGTTTTTGTTTTCATGTTGGCATACCAAAACAAAAATAAGAAGTCATTTCCAATATTTGAGTCAATATATGTTTTGTGTATTGATCATCAAATATGTTTTCATTATTATACCATTAAAGAAGTGTTAGAAATAAGAATATCATTCAACTTGATGCCCAATTTCATTTTTAAATTACATAAACTACGTTGCACACATTTCTTATGACATGCTGCCCTATACTAATTGAATTGTTGAAGGAAGCCTATAGCAAAATTTTTGGAAATAGGAAAAGAGTGGCAAAGCCAATTAATTATTGCAGGTTTGAACAAAACTCATGAATAGTGGTCCAAAGTGAAATCAGACTTCATTTTAAAAGGGTTTTTTAAGTGTTGAACTCAATTCACGCAACCATTGCATACAAAACCAAAACAGGTATAAAGTGATGAATAATCAATCCATCAATTGTCTAACTATTCATAATGGCATTTTTTAAACCATGCACACTCAAGTTCATAACCTATCACACCTATAGTTTATAAGTCCTTTTTATTGCAAAGGGTTTAATTTCCCAGGTTAGAATTAAAGTTCATCCACAATTGTATTTATATTTCATTTTGAAATCCTTAATCACTCTCATCCACATTTGGTTCAGAACTACACGAAATCCCTAATCAAACAACTTCATCGAACCAAAAACAAAACATAACACCTAATTAGGGCGAGAGAGAGAGAGAGAGAGAGAAAGAGAAAGGGAAAAATGGGCACACCTAACAATGGCTCAAGTCTCTTGTAGACACCTCCCAATAATGCAACTTCAATGCTACCACTGGCTTGCGAAAAACAATCCAATGAGAGTGAGAACATACGGAGGGATAACAACGAGAGTGAAAACAACGATGGTGGGTGAGACAATTACTGATGGCCAACGATAGTGAGATCGAGGGAGGACGACGACAACCCTTGTTGAGTTCCCTCTGTAACACCTCAACTAAAACTTGCTGCTACTAGATCACTATAAAAAAATGAAATAAATATGGCAGTTATAAAAAACCGCCATAATTTGTTTCATAATACAATAGTTTTTTAACTGTCGTATTTTGAATGCAAAATATGGCACTTACACATGCCATTGTATTCTCATTATACATTCCTCTTCGCGACCAACTTTTTCCGTGGCGCTATCTTTCCCTCTAGAATATTTTTTTTATTCTCCTTTCATCTAATTATTTTTTTTATTAAAAGATAAAAATTGAATTTTAATATACTGTCTGGAAGAGACCAAACAAAACCCTAAAAAATCCTCTCACTCAACCATACCCACGCTGTAGATGCCAACACCTCAATGTTTACATTGAAGCCAACACCTCGTCGTTTCCACGACGCCTCACCTTTTCCACAACGCTTCGCCATCGGAGATCACATAAGTCATTGTTGCTCAACGTTTCCACTAGATTTCGTCGTGACTTCCTTCGCACTCCGATTGCGACCCAACAACATTTCCACGTTTCCAAATCTCCACCTTTCCACAAGACCTTGCCATCAACCAAGACCACCGCACCGTTGTGGCTGTCGACTTCCTCGCTGGAAGTCGCAGTACTCGTCGGTGCAAGTGGACTTCCTCGGGACTTCCTTCGCCACACAAATTGGGGGCTAGCAACACATGCTTTGCCAAACAACTTTGATGACTTTGACAACTCCGACACAATGTCGAATAGGGTTTTCGCTTTCGCTTTAGTCGTGAGTCATTTCTCCTACGTATTCCTCCCCTACCCAAACCCTCAACGAATCAGACACACCAGTAGTTGCCACGAGCATTCGCTCTGCATCCCTTCATTTTCGACAAAGCCATTACTGGCACAGACGAGGTCCTTCCACCTCTTTCCCTTTGTAACGATTTCCTTTTTTATTGGTTTACACTTTGATTATTGAATAATCTGCGATTCATATTCTTTGCTCTAATTATTGAGTTAATTGTGGATGAATGTAACATTGAGTGTGCTCTGTTGCTTTTGATTGAAATTGAAAATATCAATGCGTTGAGAAGTCTAATTTCGCTGTTCTGTTGTAATATTGCGCAAATGTTTGATTTAATGAATGCGTTTTTAGTTAATTTAGGGTTTTAATTGGAAGTTGGAACCACTAGGTCCCGTGCTTCAATTCTATGTTCATATGCTGTTGTACACTGCTACCTCCACAAAGACTCTAACTCCAACCTCAGTAAAGTAAGACTAATCATTGGATTTAAAAAAAAATTGGTGTGCAACAAAAGTCTGTGTCATTTATTGATGCTTAATTTTCTTGACAGGAAAGGAGTAATGTCGGGGGTTTATCCCACGGGCTCAATTTTCCGTGGAAACTATTTTGGAGCCATCAAGAATTGGGTTGCCCTTCAGATTTACAATTCTCAACCTCTTTCGTTTTCTTATTCCAGGGTTTTGTTTTGAATTGGGTTGCCATTCATGACAATTGCAATTGTGAAGGCAAATCTTTTTTGTTCTCTTGGTAGCTCTTGTGGGTCAAATATAAATGCCATTTAATAAGTATATTCTAGATTGGTTAATGGTTGAGTCCACTTATTATTGGTAAAGATAAAATAGTAAGTTTATGTTTGATTATAGAATTCATGAACTCTGAAATCTAGATTGGATGGTGGAATTATTTCTTTAAAAAGTGTAATGAGAATAAAGTATATGTAGCATATTTGGTAGTTCTTGATTCCATTGTTTTCAGGGTGAAGGCCACACAGCTCCAGAGTACAAACCTGAAGAATGCCTTGCCATGTACAGTAGATGGCTATCTAAGAGGCCTTTGTAGGAACAACCAAAGAATAAGGTCATTTCTTATATTGTTTAGAGAGTTACTTTTAACCCAATGGGATTAAATATTGCTCATAATGGTAACCATGACACTCCAATCGTATGACATCTACAACTGTGAAGACAAGTATGTTCTGTTCTTCTTACTGCTCTTGTGGGTCACACGTAGACTCTATTTGATGATGGTATTTTAGATAGGTGAAGAAAGGATAAATTTAAAGGATCTTGTTTACAAAAATAAATTTGAATGGTGGAGTTGATGCAATGAGAATGAAGTATAAGGCGATATTTGCTAGTTCCTTATTTCATTGTTTATACTAATATACTTTCAAGGTGGAAGACAAATAGCTCTAGAGTCCAATCCTAAAGAATGGCAATTCTCAAGGTAGATTTATTTTTTTAACCAATTAAAGATAATTATTATCTTTCTAAAGACACAATGCAAGAGTTGTTGGATCCTTAATCCAACTTTGGTATTTGAATAATTGGATATTAAAGATATTAAGGTTGTACCAATTTAAAGTGATCACGTTGTATTATAGTATTTTGATAGTTATGTATGTGAAAGATTATAAGACCTTTAATTTGTAGTAATTTTATTCTATAATAGATAATAGAAATATCCATTATTGTGAATCTGGTTTTTTTATTTTGATACATTTTTCAAATCACATTTCCATTTTACTTATATATAGATTTTACAAATTGGAAAATCTAGATTTCCAATCTAAATTGGCAGTAGACTCAGATTTGATTTCAAATTGGAAAATATTAGTAATTTTCTAGCTTGCTTTTTTGGTGACATTAATAGTTTAGCTACTTATAATTGATGGGAAGGGTCTTTTTATATAATTTTTTGTTGGAGTTGCTGTTATATCCAGGTTTTAACAAAATTCCTCGTTGATTCCCTGTACATGTTGGCCTTCAAATCTTGTCCAAGTGTTTTTATTAAAGTATTTTATTATTCTTTTGCGGTGATTTATGCATTTTTTTTCTTTTTATGGATATACGAATGAATGAGAAAGATATATGGGTATTAGCTATTGCTCTGTTATTTTGTTAGTTTTGGTTTTCAACTCAACATTATTATACTTGCCTTTGAACTATTACAAGAAAAAATTAAGCACTTACTTTTGAAGGAAGTAGGAACTTATGCAGGTGACGACTCAAGACAGCCAAGTAAGCATGGGTTGGAGCAAGAATTTCAACAAGACAGTGAAGCTCCATAGCCAAATGACGTAAGATAAAGCAAGGAGACAAAACTAGTTAGGAACATACACTACAAAAAAACATGTAAATACCGACGTTTATTTTTGTAATTTACGTCATTTTTAACTGTCGTTATTTACTTGAGTGACGGTTTCCTAAAATGTCGTAATTCTTGCCGTCACAAAGTATAATATGGCGGTTATAGATGAACCGCCGCAACAACCGTCATTTTATATAATGTATAAAGTGACAGTTTAAAGAGGCAAAAAGCGTCAGTTAAAATTGACGTAATATTTTTACTGGATGACAAATATAATGTGAAAAACGACGCTTTAAACTAACACTATTATCATATATTATGACATTTTTAAATGTCACCAGTTTAATTAATTACAATTAATTTTGAGATTAATTACGTCATTATCAAATGTATCAAGTGACGTAATTTTAATATTTAATTATTTATTCTTCTTTAATATTTCTTATACTTTCATAATTTGATAAAATTATTTTTTCATGATAATTTAAAATATATAAAAAATTATAGCACTATCAAATAGAAATTGATAAACTAAATTGATTCATTGTCAATATAACTTAACTACGCCAAAGTACCAATTCAAGCATTTGGAAAAAAAAAAGACAACATTAAAAATACCATAATATTCAAGAATCTAAGAAAAAAAGACAACATTAAAAGTCTTAATTCTAATCCTAAAATACTTTTCTTTCACCACTTGCTTCAATTATATTATTTGAAGATGATACGCCACTCCCAACATATAGTGCCTGCAATGATTAAAGAATAAGAATATAAGTTTATGAATTAGATAACAATACAATAAATTTAAGTAATATTCTTTTCTATGTTATATCTTATTAGCATAGAGATGTACCAAACCAATAACCATTACAGCAAGATGTTTCGAGACTTCTTCTCTCAAAGCAATAGAGACAAGCAACTTTGCATTTAATTCTTAACCGTTACAAGCTCACTTTCAATACAACCTAAGCCTGTAAAGAAGCAAAATGTAAAATAAAGATTAAACATGAAAAAACCAAGGAAGTATTAAAATAAAGGCTGCATGAACCAAGAAACCAAGATTAAAATATGTAAACCAAGAAACCAATTTACATTTAATAATATATTAGATGAAGACCCTGTGTGTTGGATTTGGATTCAGTTGAGTATTTTCTATTCGTGTTTCTATTTTTAACACCCGCATTACGATTTACAAATTTTCTTATAGAAGAGCTTTAGTTTTATTCTTTTTATGCCTAAAGTTCTTTACATTAAGGATTTGCAAAATCGTCATTTAAATACTACTTACCATGAATTATACAATCCAACAGCTTCATTTTTATGCTAAAAATTTCATATATTTCTCCATACTCTAGTGCAAAAACAGAGACAATAACTTTCTGTCCAAAATTATTTGCCTTCAGAAAGAAAAACAGAACAGCAATATTGAAACAGAAGTAAAAAGAATGTCAAAAAATAAACAAAATTATGTTACTGAGCATCTATAGATAATAATGATCAACTGCAGCATCACCATTGCTTTTGTCAAGAATTTTTCCCAATAAAACAATAAAAACAATCTAAGTAATAAAGCATGAAGGAGTGCCATAAGTAAAATGAATAGTGAAGGCTTTCATAATCTATTAATGATAAGGAAAAAGTTCTCATACCTTCAGTGTGTGAAAAGGCATCCACATGCTAGAACTTCTAGCACCCTCCTTGCAAGCACCTTCTATCCAGAAATTAGCAACCGGCACTTTAATGTCTAATTGAACAGCTTTCCCGTCAGTTACAAATACAAAATTATTTATCTTAATATATTTTCAGTCTCCTAATAATTGTTCAAAAGACATTGATCCAAGCTGTCCCTATCATAGAACTATTTAAAAACTAAAAGCCTTGTTTTCTCATGATGATTTCAAATTACAAACAATTTTGAATAAAAGGTTACCTAGTTTGGTTCTAGCTATCATGAAATTCCACTACATCAAAGCCAAATTTAGGATGTATTTAGCAGAAACCGAGAAAGCCTATGTAACAAGTAAACAAAGTAAGAAAGATCAAACAATCTAAGACTGCAGGGTATCTGACCAAAGAAGGAAGAACTAGTAAGTTTAAAAAGACCAAGAATTTCAAAGCTCAAAAGGCAAGAAGAATTAGGTGAGGTGCAGTCAATGTCTACAAATCCAAATAAAATGATGCTACGTAATCAGTTTAGTTAAAACACATCAAAGATAAACACTGAAACCATAAAAAATCAAGTATTCTCCACCAAAAATTGTGTCCAAGCACGAAAACTCAGAACTAGCTCCGCAGAAAAGAAAAAACAATAAAAAAAAGTATATAATCAAATAAAATGAACTGAAACAAAAACTTCTCATGGTATCTGAAACGCCAACACTAATCCCATGAAAGCTAAACACAGATCTTGAACCGAATTTTAAAAAGATAACAATGGCATAAAAGATTCCTCTTTCCCAGCAAAACTGTCGACAGTAGTGACCACACCAGCTGCAGCTATGCTAGAACCATGGTGCAACACAAATGAAGCCCCACTACAAGATAGATGTCGCCAATCCACAGTACCTGCAACTAACTACTCTCCACACAGAAAATCTTCAATAGAAAATAAATTAAATTCCCATGACAAAACAACAAAGACACCGAAACATGAGACAATTAGACTTGAAGGAAAATGAGGTACCTGAACATGAAGAGAAGAAGGGATGTGAGTGTTGTCACTAGAATTGAAGAAGAACCAAGGGGTGCCATGTTCGGGTTCAACGATGAATCGAACCCCAATGCCTAGAGGCAAACCCTCTTCGGTTAACGTATACCTCCAATTCACCCGAATCTGCATACACAGCAAGCAAATCAATACAACGCTCCAAACCCACCTTTCTACTCGCATCATTCATCATCCTCGAGCCCTATAAGCAAAACATCCAAAATCACCTTAACAACCCCAACCATAAGAACAGAGAATTGAAACCCAAATTCCAGTACCAAAACTCAAGCCTCATATACCCCAATCAGCCAGTCGCGACGATTACGAACCTAGTCGCGGTGGCTGGTGCGATGGTGGCGAGTCGCGCTGTCTCGAACGTGCTGGAGAAACGGAGGAGGAGACGCTTTTAACGCTAGTGTAAGAGCGCTTCAGGCGTGGCGGAGGGAAGGGCGATGGCGTCGCCGATGAGGCCTCCAGCGGGTGTCGGTGTCATTGGTGGTGGCTAGAAGGCGAACACATGTTTCAGGGGTTGGATTGGTGTTGTTGGTGTCGAGAAGAAGAGATTGTCGAGAAGGAAAGAGTGAAGTCGAAACAACGTCGTCGACGTTGGCCTTGAGACAAGGAGAAAGGAGAAAGAGGCGAAACGAAGAGAGCTGAGTGAACGTTGTGAGAGTGAAGTGATCTAGGGTTTGAGTAATTTGGGTGTCACTTTGAAAGTTTAGAAAATATTAAATTGTTGAGTGGGAAAATGAAATAGAAAAGAGAGGGAACACAGTTTTACAAAAAAAAAAAAAGGATATCGAGATAAAAGTGGAACATGAAATAATTTCATAAAATTATAAAAATAATGTTTTATATAAAGTGACATTTCAAAATGACACAATTTTAAATAATAATATGACAATGTAAAAAATGGTGGTTAGAAACGCCATATTATACATGTACATTACGGCCGTTATCAAACTGACGTATTATACTGCGAAAAGCGACAGTTTTAATTAACTGTCGTATTAAAAACATCGTTATATACATGATTTTTTGTAGTGATAGATATAGAAATTTAGGAAAATGTGTTATAATAATGTAAGATCTTATTTTTGTTTGGTTTTCAACATGTAAACGTTTGGATGATGTTGAAAAATATTAATTATGAATGAAATATTTGTGATCAAAAGTTTATCTATTGTGATATATATTTTTTTTTACTTTTTCTTATTTTATGAAAAATAGGTTAAATAAATTATGAGGATATAAAATGGTTAAAATAATTTTACATTCAAATTACAGCAGTTCGAAACGTCGTATTACATTTCAGTACAAAGCATATAATGGCGTTTGTAGGTGTCGTTCTTTGCATTGGAACTATTTTAAAATAAACAAATTATGACAGTTTTAACTGCCATTATTTGCACAATGCATTAAATGACGGGTGTTGCGACGGTTCGCATAAGACTGTCATATTATACATTGTGACGGTAGGATCTATGGCGGTATGCGAACCCGCCACAAGCGCAAAAAGTGGCGGTCATAAGTGTCGTCATATACAACAAATAATTGTCGTATTTAATACGATTTTTTGTAGTGGATGTTCAGGGAAATTAATTTGTATTCTTTTAACAAATACCGGAATAAAAACAAAAAAAACAAAATACGTCACTCGAATGTATCGTCTATTAAACATACATGATATTTATACGAATAAAATGTTAACATACATATAAGTGTATGTAATAGAAGTTTGTTTATATTTTACAACCAACTAAAGGTACTTTTAGTTTGAAATACATCACAAACAAGTTACACTATATCAGTTATAGCTTGAACAAAATCCAAAGTTACATGAAAAGTTAATCTAGACAATCTCATTATTACATGTTAGGTCTCCATTTTCTTCCTCTGAAAAATAAAGAAAGGGCGAGTCTTTCCCTCAACTCTAAAACTTCATCATAACATTTCAAAACATGGTTGTTTAATAAACTTGCAATTGAATGAAATAACTTCATAAAAGTTTAAATCTTCATAATATCATAACTAACCATGCCAAAAATATCAAAATCAAGTTAATCAATTCCATATGATTTGAATCTAAGATATCAAATTCCTCATTATCAATCTTTTAATAATCATATTTGTATGATTCTGAGTTTCAACTCATGAGCATATTCATCTCACATTCTTTCTTTATATAGTTTGGGTCCCAAACACTGCCATTAGACTTTTCTGAATCATAATGCCTTACGCCAATATGGATAGTGCCAACATACTAAACATTCTCATTGATACAACATGTGCGTCATTCCACTTTCCTGGTCTTACACTACAGTGAAGAAGACGATCGATAATAGAGTGTGAGACCTGTGAATTTTTGAATACCCAACTAATGGCGTATGTCAATCCAGAGTATTTATATCACCACCCTCCATTCTCTTAGGTCTACCCGACCTTTCTCTGAACTTTATACCCTATGTATCTCTATACTATCCATACAATCCTTTTTATTCTTAATTTCTATACTTTGATTTACAATCATCCTTTTGCATTATCTTTATAATTCTTGAGACTTTTAACATTTTCAGAACATAACAACTATGTTTCTAATTTTTCATTATTTTTAAAATAGTCCAAACAACATTAAAAAGAGTTTAAAATCAACACCTAAGCTAGCTCCTTCTTGACTTGCACATGTCATCTCTTACGTATGCGGTCCAGAACCTTAAGGGGGTTACTTGCGGAGAGGGCTCCAACGATCAAGTCAGTAAAAGGGCTCTTCAGAAGTCAAATCTCAGATTAGGGAATTAATGAAAGCGTACCTCTTAATTATTGGGGTCCATGCATATTTATAGAGTTATGAATTATGTCTGTCATTCTTATGGGCTGGGCCCCCCTTAGTTGTGTTGGGCCAACGTTTGGGTCCTAGATGGGCCTAGGTCAAGCCCAAGTCCTATGCTAGCGTTGTTGACACTAGGGGCTTCGTTTGTAACGTTCTAAGTTTGGGGTTAACAACCCCTTATTATGTATTGTCCTTTACCGTAGGCGGCTCGGGCCGCTATGTGATCATGCTTAACTGGTTACTTATGCAATGGTTATTTGTGGGGCTATACCTAGGTGGTTTTGGCCGTGTAGTTACACTGCTCTGACTAGGTATAGTACACCAGTCCCCCAGCCTTTGTCGAGACAGGTGTCTCATCAAAGGTTTAGGATTTTATGAGTTGTGTGTAAGTAATGAGTCGTGTTATCAGTTGTGGTGTTTGTTTACTATGTTGAATTTTGGCGATGTAGGTTACCGTGACCGTGTGCTCTTTCGCCCGTGTAGTTTCTGGCAAGAAATTTATTTTGTTGGTGGGGTATGGTATGGTAGTCCCCCAGTCTTGAAGTGTTAGGAACAATGTTAAGACTATGGTGGATGCAATGATGGCAGGTGAAGGGGTGTCAGGTGTTAGGAGTTACATTAGAGGGGTTTGTGCTGCCATTTTGAGTTTTGTGACGCTTCGCATTCGTTGTGACACTTCATCTGTTAGGTGTTTTGGGCGGAAAAAGTTGTAGCGGTTCAGATGCTTGGCTATAAATACAATTGCTGAAGAAGATTTATTCACCTTGGTTCATTTGCAAGATGTTTGATAGAAGTTATTTGTGTGTGTGAGAGTTGTCTGATACGTTCCTTATTTTTGTCGTCATCCTGATATCTCACGTATGTCAAGTGTTAGTGATAGTGTGTCATTATCTAGTTCGGGTAGTGGGAGTGAATGTTTAGGGGGAGACGGGAGTAGTCGGTCAGGGAATGGGAGTAATGGTCAGTTGGTTGGTGAGGGGAGGATCCCAATGGAGACAACTACTGAAATAAAAGAGGATCCACCAGAGGAAGTAGCAAAAAGTAGCTGACCGACAAAGGTCGGATATGGATAGGTGGCTGAGGATGTGAAGACGCAACATTCCTTATTTAGATGGTCGCGGTTGTTGAAGTCTTGGCTGAATTGCATTTCTATATTCGAGAGGGAGTGGGGTCAATAAATATGGTGGTACAGGAAGTAGCCAAGGAAGGTGTGTGTAATGAAACATGGCTGCAAAAAGTAACAAGAAACACGTCCACAATAAAAAGGGGTGCGGGGTTAACAAATATCAAGTGCGCGGGGTTAACAAATATCATGTGTGCAAAGAATAAACATGTGTAGAAAAATACACAGGGTGTGAGAACATTAAAAGTGGTGGTGTAGGAAGTTAACAAAATTAGTTTTAAGTCTAAACCAAAATAACTCTTAAACATAAAAATAAGCCTGAAGAGGGTTTCTTCTTCCTCTACGTGAGCGGCACCAACCCTCACTCACGGCCGACCAAGGCCAGCGTCAACGACGATGACTACCGCCGAAGGAGCTGCTACCGCTTGCGTCACCGATTCTCCTTCGTTCCCTTCCACGCGCGAGGGGTCTCTCAATCTTCCAAAGTCTTCTTCCGTGATACACGAGCCACTCCTTCCAGCTCCAATGTCTCGACCTCACAAGCTTCCCGGCCTGTCAAAGCCACTAGCGACGGCGCCAATCACTACCAGAAGCCTCTCCGGCCTCCGCCGCATCCTAAACGTCTCTCGTTCTTCTTCAAGCATGAGCCACACCAAATCTGGAAGCCACGACACCGAGCCCAACCATCGTGTGACCAACCATGATCGAAGTCGCCATTGATTCGCCCACTCGATGGTTTTATCTCCTCTTACTATTTTCTTTTTTTGATTTATGCTAGGTTGGATAAACGGATTTGGGTGTTTCACTGCATCGGTGGCTCGAGGATGATGAATGACGTAGGTAGAAAGGTGGGTTTGGCATGTTGTATTGTTTTGCTTGTTGTTTATGAAGATTTTGGTGAATTGGAGGTAAGTGTGGGCATGTGAATCTTGTAGAAGATGGGGGTGGTGGTTTGGTGGTTTTCTGGCATGTGTGTGAAAGAAGCGAGTAGTGCTGGTTCGGTGCTATTATGGAGTGCTATTATGGATTTAGCGAAAAATGAAGAGTGGTGGTGAAGTGCGTGTACTTGATTTTCTGAGTGCAGGTTGGAGATGATGGTTTTATCAATGGGGATCAGAGGTTAATCAACGTGGGGGTTAAAGGATTGTTACGGATTGAAATGAGATGCTGCGGATTGAAATGGAGAATGAGTTTTTTGTGTATTGTTGATGCCAACTATATTAGAGAGAACGAACAAAGAAGGGTGAGGATTGGTGGTTGATTCTGGCTGGCTATGTAAGACCCATGAAAATTAATTAATTAAATAATTAATTAATTAATAAATGCAGGTAGAAAGCGCCTTTATGGCATTAATTATTGTTTAATGTGATATGGAAAAGTACTAGCTCAAATGGTTGAGAGTACTTTGGTTGTGTGAGAGGACTTGGGTTTGAGTCCTATGTATGCCAATTATGTGTTGTTGGTTTATTATTATTGATTTATAATAATATGTATGAGTATGGAATTGGTATTGTAAGCTTATCATGATTGGAGTGTATCACTAACATGACTTAGTTGAATCGGTTATGCACTTGAATGGTGACTAAGTGGGCATGGGTTCAAACTTGGGTGAGAATGAAATTGGAACTTTTTTTTTAGTGTAGTTTATATTGGAGGGAATATGAGAGGGCAACAATAAACCTAGAAGGGGCAGCCAAGGAGGGGGCTGGAAACCATGTATTTAATAAAAATTAAACGCACCATAAAGCCTAATTTCGTTTTAACATTTAAACCCCTAAATGAGACGCATATAAAAGGTCATTTTGAAGAAAAAAAAGGGTTTTGGCACTGCTGTCAATTTGCTTGTGAGAAGAATACGAATTCTGAGTGTGTGAGGAGAGAATTGGGTGCTATTAGGAGAAGACTTGAGAGAAAGAATTAGCCAGATTGGGAGATTGGAGAAGAATCCTCAAAGGCTACTAATTTGGTACCAAGATTTCAGGTTAGGGGAGCTGTCCTTGTGCGCTTAAATTGATTGACATGTGTTATGGTTTTGGGTAAATTCTATTTTCAATTGATTTTTGTTGGCATGAAATTCGTGCATTATGTGTGGTGATAGAAAGCTTAATTAATTGATGTTGTGCGTATAATCCTGTAATGCATTATATTTTTGGGAATGAGGGTTTTTGGTAAAGGAATGGTGGTGGAAGCCTAACTCTTGTGTTTTGGTAGCTTAATAGGATATAATGCGTGACTCTGATGTTTGTTTGCCATTACATTGTCTTGGTAATGATTGAGTAGAGTTTTGGTATTGGTTTGGTGCACTGTGCGCGTGATCAAACTCGAAACCCTGCAAGTCTCGCCCAAGCGACTCCATCTCGCCTAAGCGAGAGTTGCAGAGTCTCGTTTTTGGTCCTGATTCGTGTTACTCGCCCAGGCGACCTTGGATGGGGTTGAGCGACTTAGTCTCTCGCTCAGGCGAGAGACACTCGCCTAAGCGAGGTCGCGAGGAAACCTGGATTATTTTGAGCGCGAAACCTCGTCCAGGCGAGGAGTTTGGTGGGTTTGAGCGAACCAGGGTTTCGCTCAGGCGAGATGGTCTCGCCTAAGCGAGATGTCGCAATCAAGTTGGATGTGTTGCTTGCATTGTAGCTCAGGCAAGATTGAATTGAGTGTTTGGGCGAGAGATGATCTCGCCTAAGCGAGATAACGTGATGAGGCTGTTGTTTTAAGCTCGCTCAGGCGAGGTAAATTAGCATAAGCGAGGCTGAGGGCTTAGCTTGGGTGAGAGTCCCTAGCTTAAGCGAGTTTATGCGAATTTCCATGTTTATGTGTGCTTGTGTGTGTGATTTAGCTGCTTTATCCTAAGTATAGGAAGTATATGCATGTGGTGTGGTGTTTTGGCTTGAAGGACTAAGTCCAATAGGGGTGTGGGATGTGCTTGATGGTTGGACGCATGATGGGCATGGAACTGGTTGAGTTCCCGTTGGCTACTATTGGGCGAGGAGTCCATAGTATGGTGATTGCATGCGTCGGGCGCACGATGGGCAAGGAATTATTATGTTCATGTCGGCTACTATTGGGCGAGGAGTCCATAGTATGGTGATTGCGTGTGTGCCAGGGTTCAAGTTGAGAAGGCTTGGATGATTTACTAAAGACGAGGAGTTTGTAGGGCAGGACTATGAGCGGGATAGGCTCATAGGGTTGGACCACGAATGGGTTAGTTTCGTGGAAGCACAGTGAAGTCCCAAGATCTAATTCAAGTATATGACTCATGAAGGACTATGAGGTCATGGTTGGGTAATTTGAAAAGCATGAAATTTTAGTTATGTTATTTTGGGATGGGTGACATATTGTGCATAGTTCACCCTTTCTGTGTGTGTGTGGCGATGATTGGATAACTCGTTATCCGGAAGCAGATGATGTGACATGTGGGCCAGGAGATGCATAGACTCGGAGCGAGGGATAGCATGTGATTTTGTATATATTGGTTATTTTGGTTTTGAGATAGTTTTGTAACCCTTTTGGGAGCCATTTGAATATTACTTTAGTTTTATACTTATGGACTCCTGTTTTCATTACATTGTATTAAAGTTTTAAATTTCCCGTGTTTTTGGGAAATGGTATTAAATAAACGAGACATTTATTTTTTATTTTATATATTAAATATTAGTAATATTCTTTAGGGATGTTACAATTGGTATCAGAGCAAAAGTTTTGAAAAATATTTTAAATATTTTGGGGCTTTTGGGGAGTGAGCTTGACGTTTGATTGCTTGTGTGGTTGAGTTGAATGTTGTAATTGTGTGAGTGGCTTGTTTAACCCAATGAAATGGTTTTAACAGTTGTCATGTGGCGTATTCAGGCTAGGGATGTCAACGGGGCGGGTAGGGTACGGGTAGTAGCTCACTCATACCCTACCCGCTGAATAAATATTCGTCCTGTACCCGTACCCATATCCGTCGGGTATCCGTTATGCGGGTACCTATCTATTTTTTTCATACCCGCGGATATCCACGGGTACCCGCGGGTATTTACAAAATTATTTAAAAAAAATATATTTAATCATAAATTCAAATAAAATAAAATAAAATACATCACTGTCATAAATTTTAAATAAATTTCAAACTAACTCTAGTCCATACAAGTTCAAATAATTGTAAAAATAAATATAAAATGACGTTCAACACAATGAAAATTCTTTAATTAGTGTTTTGATCAACAAGCCCACTCTCTCATATTGATTCTTGAAAAATAATCAAATAATAAACCTCAATTTTCACGTGCCAAGTATTCTTATTTTTATTCCATCATTTGACAACAAACATACCATAAACATCACTATCTATATATGGTTTGATGTATATGCCCAATTTCAAATAAGGGAAAGAGAAAAATGTCAAGGGATGTATTGGGAAGAAGACAACGTACCAATACTTGAAGTTAGAAGAATGAAGACAGAAGACAAGATGTGCAACTTATAAAAAATCAGGACAAAATGTTTTTTACTAATATATATATAAGGGTATTTTTGTGAATTAAAATTTAGCGGATATGGGTATCCACGGGTACGAATACTATGATACCCGTCCCCGCCCCGTTAACATGCGGGTATAAAAAATACTCGTACCCACGGGTAGCGGGTATCCATTTTTAATATCCATTTCCTACTCATTACGGGTTTTATCCGCGGATACTCACGGGTACGGATATTTTTGACATCCCTAATTCAGGCTATGGCTGCTAACAGAAGGAGAAGGAGTGAGAATGATACTGATGACATCGCAGAGACTATTCACCGGATGGTGGATGCGATGCAGCCACCTGTAGCAGCGCAGCGTAGAACGACGATTGCACCAGTTAGTTAGGATGCCAACGAATGGTTGTTGTTGGCAGCCACCAGTTGTTGTTGTTCGACCAAATACAAGAAAGCTATGAAACAGCAACACCACCAACAAAAAAACAAGAGCACAAGTTTCGCAGCGTGCGACAGCGGCCATGGGGACGGTGGGCCGCCGAGATAAGAGACCCTATACGGCGGAAACGAGTGTGGCTTGGAACCTTCGACATGGCAGAAGAAGCAGCTGTGGTTTACGACAGAGCAGCTATAAACCTCAGAGGTGCCGATGCTGTCACTAATTTCATCAAACCGCCGTTGAAAGAGTGTGAAAGTGGGGTTAAACGGAGGAGTTGTGGCGCATGTGCTTCACCCACTTCGGTTCTGTTGTTTCAGCCTTGGATGGAACCTTTGTCTTTGGAAGAAACATTCAAAGAATAAGTGTTTGATGGGTTAAACGATGAAGTTGATAGTTTCTTGTTTTCTGATCATGCTCTTTATGAGCAACCTCTTCCTACTGTGTTTTCTAACATTGATGTTTCGTTGGATGAGGATCTTGAATCATGTAAATGGGATGTAGATAGCTTCTTCACTGATGATACTTTTCAATAATGAGATGTGGATTAATTGTTTCTAACTCGGTTAGATTTTTTCTTTTCTGAGATAAGTTCATTTTGTGTTGCTGAGTAGAGTTAATCTATAGTGCAAAAAAGTTGCATCTTTGTATTTAGTTTACTAAAAAAAGATGCTTCTTTATTTGTTCCACAAAGAAACTTGTAAATGAAACATGAATTGATAACAGACTGTGATAGATTTTATTTTATTTTCTCAAAGACCAATCTGTTTTATGTTACTGAGAGAGAATTTCAGTGTTCATGGCAGGACTGATAAGTGTTAAAAATTAGTTTATTCAAGAGGGTGATTTTTTTGGTTGTTCTAAAGAGATTCATATATAAACAGATTAGGGTGTAGTAAACTTTGTTATATGCTAACTCCCTAGTTTTTTTGGTTGAGATATTTTTGTTTTCATGTATTGTCAAAGATTTTGGACCAAACATGTGGCATTATGCATAAAGTGAGTCCACATGTCATGTTCAATGGTTGGCCACCTTAGTGCTTCAGGGCCACACATACTGCATCTTGAACTCTTAGCTTTTTCTGCTAAAATGTTTGTGTGGTGTGATGGTCTACAAATAGCATTTCAATGGCATGTTTGAAGGTTTATAATTTATGTTAGAGTCACTTTCTCATCCACTTTACCATGTTTGAAACACTACATAGCCTTGCATTATCAATTTGGCTTCTTTCTGATACTTTCCAACATCACATCTTCAAACAGAGCCATGCAAGTTGGTCTGATTTTTACATGAATTTGAAATCACAAGGTTGAAATCTTTAAAAGTATAGAGACCCTTTTGAAACATTTATTAACAGGTCACAGAAAGGTTTGATTTTTTTAATGAAATTTAGAGATTGAGTTTTACCCCAATAGAGTTCTTAGAAACATAATTTGCCTTTTTCCTT
>Ga0214542_1008169_pt1 | contig 17544 bp, 6 predicted proteins | sample CNSS1metaG_FD_160096 | JGI IMG/M metagenome (GOLD analysis project Ga0214542, IMG submission 160096) | Root nodule microbial communities from cowpea collected in UCLA plant growth center, Los Angeles, California, USA - CNSS1 | ecosystem: Host-associated > Plants > Roots > Nodule | place: USA... | reverse complement strand
AAACTTGTAAAAGTAACCGTTAATTTTTAAAAATTTAATAAATAATTAAATTATAAAGGGTAAAGTTGGAATTATGAAATGTGGACACAAAAGAGGGAATCCCCTTTATATATAGTTATAGATATTTTATTTTATATCAAATCAATCAAATAACATAATTTTAATATTTTCTCTTTTTTCACACCTAATACTACTTTATCAAAAAATTAATATTTTTTATTTTTGACTTCTTTTCATTTTCTTTTTGCTGTATTTTATTTTTTGAATTTGATGAATAACAAAAGAAATAAAAACGGAATGAAAAGAAATAGGACTAACAGTCAACAACGTATAGTCAAAACATTTTGTGGTAAGGAAATTAGGGCCAAATGGTATGTTAGGTGCGCACAATTATACCTGAAATGGTCCCACCCAACTACACAAACAACGTGGTAAACTATGGGAATTGTGTTTTTCATCTGATATATATCGTTTGAAGTTACGAAACTTGATTTGAATTTACGATTTATTAATTTGGTTAAGAGATACCATTTCTCGCGAGAAATCGTAAATCGGTTTTGATACAATCATATTTTTTTCGTTCATATTGTATAATAATATTAAAACAATGTTACGTTTCATTTTGTAGTTTTTCTAATTATTTTTCATTTTTAAATTTTATTTTTATTTTTATTTTCATTTTTAAAAAAATAAAAGCTTACTACATGTTAAATTAAAATTGGGTTATAGTATCATGTGTTACAATTATTTCATCTGTACTATATTAAGTTCAATTTCATTTTTTATTTTTATTTTGTCTTAGTCTATTTTTTTAATTAAATAATTTTATTTTTCTGTAAATTGGAATTAAATTTAACTTTTACATAAAAGTTATACATATATTCTCATTAAAATTGATATTTTTATTAAATATTTTTAATTAGATTAAGTTTATTTGTTTATATTTTACATAGAACTTTATTTAAAATTGTTTTTAAATTTATTTATTTGAAATTGTTATAAAAATTTTAAAATTATTTTAAAATTTTATATTTGAATGTATGAAATTGTTATTTTTAAATCAAATCAAACATTTGTATAAAAATTGTTGAATTTTACATATTTTAAAACTACACAATTGTTTAAAAGATTTAAAAAAGGTTGATAAATTTATTCTATTTTATGAAATGCAATTGATAAAAGTTTTTCATATATATTAAATGAAATTGTAAAATTCTAGAAAGTGGTATTTTAAGACTAATAATGGTTTAAAATTAGTGAGACTCGATTATTTTAATATTAAAAAATTTTATTATAAATTGAATTGTTATAAAAGAGTTTCATTATTTTAAAAACACATTATCTTTCTAGAAATCACTTTTCTAGAGTTATCTGACTTCTCTCAAGAAGTTTTGTCTCTCTGGTCGGTTGATTGAAGAACCGAGATCGTAGAATTGATCCTCTCGATGAGCTTTTCAACTTAGATCAATCAGTTTCTCCATTCGTGTAAGTTGAGTTTATGCCTTCTTTTTTGTCTATTTCTGTTTTATGTTGCATGTGAACTCTCTTCCTCTTGCATGCGTCGTTTTATTGATCGATATGAATCTCGGCTGATCAATAATCATAACGGTATGTCCTAATCGTTCTTGTGATGTTTCTATGTGTAGATAGAGCATCCTATGAAGTTAGAGGTGTTTAGCATTCATAAAGTTGTTTAAGAAGGATAACAGGTAAAGGAAGCTAATAATTGATTAATTTGATGATTTCATTTTGTATAAATGTGGTGTAATTAGAATTGATAGCCTGACTCTTGTGATTTGGTAAATTGATTGGTGTTTTTGAATTAATTAAGATGTGAATGCATTGTTTGAATTTGAGTTAAATTGAGAAAGATGGATTCCTGAGTCATAACTCTAATTGGTCTTACTTTCCTAAATTTAGAACCATTTTTGAACCAAAAATCTATGATGGAATGGGCAATTAGAGTCATGAAAACAAGTAGTAGAATTCTCAAGAAAAACCAAACATGTGTTGATATCTAGTGTAATGCTAAGCGTCAGAATCGGCACTGAGTACTGAAAAATGTGAGACGATTGGCGTTGAGCACTGTTCGAGTGGTGCCTGAGCGTTGGGACCTCTGCAGGTTTAGAAGAAATTTTAAGTGCGAGCGTTAAACGGTGAAGTTGGCACTAAGCAATGAAAAATTCAAGGTAAAGGGCGCTCAGTGCTGGTACCTGACATTGAGCATTGGTTGTCCTGTTTTGTTGTTTGCTATTTTTGATATGTGTTAAGGTATCCAGTATGATTAACTTGTATCATTGATGAATGATTAATTTGTACAAGATAGATATATGAAATGTAATATGAGATTGTTTATGTAAAAACGAGTTGAGAATGGTTGATGTTGATCCAAGGAGGATTCGTACTTGGTTTTGTTAGTGTAAGGTAGGTAGTTAGGACGTATCCTGATACTCTAATAAGCATTCACACTCAAATAGAGTAGAATGTGTTATGTGGTGAAAGTAGTAGGAGGTCCTAATCTAGGGGCTTTACCTTGGCCAAAGACATTAACGGACTTACCTTGAGAGTAGTAGGGTGATAACCCCTTTGTTATGGCTTTTGTAGGGCGTAAATTCTACTTTAGGTGCATGCCTCCAGTGATCGCCTATATCAAATGCATGTATCCGGATATGGATTCTTGTTAGAGTCATTGTATGTGGTACATTTATATTTATCAATGATTTGTATGATTGATCAAGTATGTGATATAGATTTTATTTCTACTATATGAAAACTCTTTTGCACATTTGCTTACCCTTCTTCTGTGTTTCTATCTTGTGTTGTTTTCCTTGTTTTTGTGATGATCACCTATTCGGTGGGAGCAAATATGGTTAGCAGTTTCAGAGGTACTTTTGGAGGATGAGGAGCAAATTTTTCTTGATGGAGAAGTTTGTCGTAGAAGCTGTTGTAAGTGAATAGTTGGTGTAAATATCTCTTTTCGGCTTTTAGTTTGGCTTGTATAAAGGTTATATTTCTATAGTCCTATTGTTTGTAAGATTGTATTAAGGCTTAAATATACATTTGGTCCCTATTTTTGTTGATTTTATTCAATTTGGTCCCTATTTTCGTTTTATGTTCAATTAGGTCATCATTTTCGTCAAATTGTGGTCAATTTGGTCCTTTTCACTAACGGTGTTTAAATAGTTAACGTTTTTGAACAGTACATGCCACGTGTCAACTCCTATTTTTTTTATTTTTTTTTATTTTTTTTATTTTTTTTTTATTTTTTTAATTTTTTAATTTCAAAAAAATGGTCCACGTGTCAAGTCACAATTGTGCCACATGTCAATGCTAGTGGCACGTGTCAGTTTGTGGTAGTATTATATTTTTTGTTCAATTTAGTCCCTATATTTGTTATTTTGTTCAATTTAGTCCCAATTTTTATTAAAATAAATCAATTTTGTCCTTTTCAAATTGACGCTAAATTTAATATCTTTTATACAAATTATATTAATTTCTTTTCTAAAATTGACCTTTAAATTTATTATTTTTTAAATTAAATTACAAATTATTAAATTTAATTATAAATTGAATAGATTCTTATATTTAATTTCTAAATAGAATATAATTATTTAAAATATTATAAGAATATAATTATTAATTTTTTTTCTAATATTTATATTCTAAAATATTTTTAAAATTGATATATAAAAATATTTTAAATATTCAAAATATTTTAGAAAAATAAACTAATATTTGTAAAATTAACATTTACATATAAAATATTTTATATTTTAATATCTAAAATGCAATAAAAATATTAAATATTTTAAATTTAAATGTAAATTTTACAAATGTTGATATATATTTTTAAAATTTTAATAATATTTAAATAATTATATTTAATTTAACAATTGAATCTAAAAATTATATTCAATTAATAATTATGTATTATAATTTATAATTAAATTTAAAAAATAAGTAATAATAATGTCAATTTTAAAAATTAAATGGTTTTATTTTAACAAAATTTGGGACTAAATTAAACAAAAATAACGAATATAGGAACTGAATTGAACAAAAATAACGAATATAGGGACTAAATTGAATAAAAAAAATAATACTACCAGAAACTGACATGTGGCACTAGCATTAACACGTGGCACAATTGTGACTTGACACGTGGACACTTTTTTTAAAATTAAAAAAAATTAAAAAAAATTAAAAAAAATTAAAAAATATTAAAAAAATTAAAAAAAGTAAAAAAAAGTAAAAAAAAATTAAAAAAAACCAGGAGCTGACACGTGGCATGTACTGTTCAAAAACATTAACTATTTAAACACCGTTAGTGAAAAGGAACAAATTGACCATAATTTGACGAAAATAAGGACCTAATTGAACATAAAACAAAAATAGGGACTAAATTGAATAAAATCAACAAAAATAGGGACCAAATGTATATTTAAGCCTTGTATTAATATACTTTATACACATGATTATCTGTTTTGAACATTGCAATGAAGTATCATATTTTATTTGTTGTTTTAAAATGCTAAAAAATTTGGGATGTTACATTTTGGTATCAGAGCAGTTCGTCCTTAGGATGACCTAAGGGTTGTGGGTTTGTCATGTCTTGCGGGTTCAAGTACTCGGTTTTAGTAGAGTTTGTTTGTTAAACCGAAAGTATTAAGAACATAAAACGTCTTGATAAAGTAATGAGGGTGCACACTCTTGACTAGATTAGAGGTAGTTTTCCTTTCTTGATTTTACTGCTTTAGGAATAGAAGAGTGATAGACCAAAGGTTTTAGCTGTTAGTAGATGTTAGAAGTTTTGCTTTTTATGTTTCAGTTTGTCTTGTTTATGCCTTTGTGGTTTGTGTTTAGCTTCTATAGTGGTAGAGGAATGCAGGTTCAAGGTCATCTTGGTCTGCTTACCTTTGCGAGGGTTAGATGAGGTCTCTAAAAGAACTTCTTGCCTCAAGGATATGAAGTTGTTGTATGATGCTTATTGGTGAGCGAGGAAAGCTAAGTTTTGGGTTAGTAGACTGGGAAAAGATGTTGGAGTTTAGTAACAACGTATGGACTGAGGGAGCTTCAAGACAAATTCTTGGGATTAGATACCACAATTTTTACAAAAGGAGTTGAGTTTAGAAGTTAGAACAAGGGAAGATATTAGTATGTTCCAGTGTAGCAACATTTGAGAAAATCAACTTGGTTTTACTTTCGGGCAATGTGAGGTTCAGAGATATGTAAAGACAGACGATTTTAGGAGAAATGACATTAGATATAGTCATATGACCATATCTAGTGATTTCCTTAGATTGGTAAAAGAGAAGTAGATGGCAGATCCTAGGTTGCAGGAAATAGTGAGGTTGTTTGGCACCGAGCAAGCTAAGAAGAGTGGAGACCACAAATATAAGTAAAGACAATGAATTTGTCATGGGAGGTTAAAATGGAGTATAGCTAGAGGATCAATCGGGTAGGTTGATGTTTCCTAAGTAGATGGAGAAACAATCTGTGGATGAGATTGAAGTAGCATAAAGGTTTCATACTAGGTTCAACAGTCAGAAAGAGATGATTAGATCTTTTTCAGTTGGTAGCAACTTCAAAGGCGAGAATAGCAAGGATGTTTTAAGGAAAGTAGTTCACATGAGAAGAAGATTTGACCTTAAGCTGAGGTGGAGGAATTCAAGTATTGAATGATGGAGCACATTGTCAATTTTTATCTTGTGAGAATGGCATAAACTAGTGAAGAAAGAGCACAATAAAGGAGAAGAAAAGTTTGAAGTAGCTGAGATAGTGTTCATGATAGTAGGTGTTGGAACAGTTAGCGCAAATGATCAGATTCAAGGATACAAGGTATAAAGGTGGTGCTTGGACTAAAGGTTTTGGTTTTGCTTAAGGTTGTATACCTTTTGGTGTCATCGATATGGTAAATGAGTCATGGTTAACTACAAGGGTGAGTGGGAGTTTGAGCTAGTAGTTTTACTATAGTTGTCGACAAGTGAAGATTTCTTGGGTGTGTAGTATGTCTCGTGGAGATCAAAGGATTCCAACTCAAAGTCAACGTGAATTGTTTCCTTTGCAAAAGTTTAGAGTATAATTCCAAGGGTGACTTGGTTGCTTTCCAAGCTTATTCTTATGGATCGTGATATCATAGGAAGTGATGTTCCTTGTTTCAAGAAGGTGAGTAGGTGGTTGGGTATCAGGGGTGGAATAATGTTGAAAATAGAAGACAGAGTGTTACATGTATGAGTGTTTATCTAGCAAAGGCCAGTAAAGAATATACGCAATGTATCTTTGTGAGGGAGAAGTTTTTTGTTATATTCTGAAGCAAGTACTAGAGTTATCACCTTGAAGCGGTGAGGTTGCTATTGCATTGGTGTCTTAAGTAGAACTAGTGTCAATAGATTCTTATTGTAGATTTTTTGTTGAAAGTGTGGGGTTGAGACCAAAAGTGGAGGAACTGTTAGAAAACCAGTGGTTTAATCTAGTATGTCATTGTGAGTAATATAGTCTAACAAATTTTGAAAGAGAAGTAGTTGTATGTGAAGATATACAGGCGTGAGTGTGTTTAAAGGAGGTAAATCTTTTAAGATAGATGATTAAGATGATTGGAAACATGTTAAAGGAAAAGAAGTTCTAAGAGTGACTTCAAGTGAGGTTTTTCAAGCAAGTTGTTGTTATCAAGGTTTCGTGACGAGTTTCTCAAGTGTGAAGAGCTTTGTCAAGATGTTGAAGAAGAGCAGAATTAACGCTTCAATGCTAATCATTCTTGGCACAGGTAAGTCTTTGAGGTCTTTTGTGACTAAACACCCAAATATGAGAAGGTTTGTTGATCAGAATGACGCAACAGAATGGTGGTGGGACATGCTTATCAATAGCGGGGGTATTGAGGATAAGTTTTTTACTCATGACCTAGTGGAGATGCGGGGTAGCAAAATCTCTAAAATGATAAAGGTTTCGTTCGTACATGTTAAAGGTGTTCAATGATCATCCAGAGCCAGGAGTGTGAAGTTGCATAAAGGAAGTTGGACAAGAAAGGTAGGAAATGTACAAAGATGTGGTTTCAAGATGGGATGTTGACCTAGGAACGAGAAAGTGAGAAAAGATGCTTAACCAGAAAGGGGTTCAAGACTTTGGTTTGATGAGCTAAAAGTAAGAGTTTGTGAAGTGTAAGAATCTGAGCTGAGAAGTGGAGTGATGAAGAGGTTTGATTAGTGTAGTCCTCTGCCTATAATTAGTGAGTTTTTCAAAAAGATTGAGGAAAAGGCAGTTGGAAAAATCTTAGACTGAAATGTATCATGGAGTTAATAGGCAGTAATCAAACCAGTGGTTTCAAGTTGAGAAGAGATAGGGTTTTAAAGTTTTTTTATAGAGAGATGGTTACAAGCTAGAGGATTGGAAATGGAGATGGAATGCTAGAGTGAATCAGGTTGTTGCAACAGTTAAAATTTTTAGTTTGAAAGTGGAATAACTTAGTTATAAACTTTGTTATCTTTGGTTAAAGTCCATAAAAGAAGCAAGATGTTATAAGGGTAGTTCTGGATGAGGGTAGCCAAGAGTGTTAATGTGTGGAAGTGGGTCAGAAGACATGTGCGATCAAGTCAGTAGAGTGATGCTTCAAGAAGGGAATAAGGTAATGCGAAGTAATAACTAACATGTTTTAGTTTGAGACTTGAGGTTATTTATGAAATTTTGATAAGAACCTATGAGAGGTAGGGGAGAGCATATGGAAGGTAAGGAGTATATATATGAAACAATAAGATTGTTCCAGCGTAAAGGATCTTTCAAGCTTGAGGTTTGAAGTTGAGAAGTTGCTTTAGGAGTAGTGGCTATATCAATCTACACTATTGAAACATAAATCGCTTAGCACAGAGGCAGAGTTCTAGTGAGTTCAAGTGTTGTAGTCGTTACATCAGTCAAGTCTAGCTGGTAATTACAAGAGAAAATGAAGAGAGCATAGTTTCCTTTCTACTTGATGAGTGAATTTTCGAGGATGAAAATTTTTCTTGTTGGGGAGAATGTAAAACCCTAGAAAATAGTATTTTAAGACTAGTAGAGGTTTAAAAATAGTGAGACTCGATTATTTTAATATTAAAAGATTTTATTATAAACTAAATTGTTATAAAAGAGTTTCATTATTTTAAAAACACATTATCTCTCTAGAAACCACTTTTCTAGAGTTCTCTGAATTCTCTCTAGAAGTTCTATCTCTCTGGTCAGCTGATTGAAGAACTGAGACCGTAGAATTGATCCTCTTGACGAGCTTTTCAACTTAGACCGATCATTTTATTTGTTCACGTAAGTTGAGTTCCCGCCTTCTTTTTGGTTTATTTTTGTTTTCAATTGCATGTGAGCTCTCTTCCACTTGCATGTGTTGTTTTATTCATCAATATGAATCTTTGCTGATCAATGATCATAACGATATGTCATAATCGTTCTTGTGATGTTTCTATGTGTAGATAGAGTATCCTATGGAGTTAGAGGTGTTTAGCGTTCATAAAGTTGTTTAAGCAGGATAACAGGTAAGGGAAGCTAATAATAGATTAATTTCATGATTTCATTTTGTATAATTGTGGTGTAATTAGAATTGATAGCCTGACTATTGTGATTTGGTGAATTGATTAGTGTTTTTGAATTAATTAAGATGTGAATGCACTGTTTGAATTTTGGTTAAATTGTGAAAGATGAATTCTTGAGTCATAACTCTAAATTGTATTACCTTCCTCAATTTAGAACCATTTTTGAACCAAAAATCTATAATGGAAGTGCCAATTAGAGTCATGAAAATAGGTAGTAGAATCTCAAGAAAAACCAAACATGTGTTGATATCTAGTGTGACGCCAAGCGTCGGAATCGACGTTGAGCGTTGAAAAATGTGAGATGATTGGCGTTAAGCGTCGGTCGAGTTGAAGTTGGTGCTAAGCGGTGAAAAATGCGAGGCAAATGGCGCTCAACGTTGGTACCTGACGTTGAACGTTGGTTATCTTGTTTTGCTGTTTGTTATTTTTTATCTATGTGAAGGTATCCAGTATGATTAACTTGTATCATTGATGGATGATTAATTTGTACAAGATAGATATATGAAATGTAATATCAAATTGTTTATGTGAAAACGAGTTAAGAATGGTTGATGTTGATCCAAGGAGGATTAGTACTTGGTTTTGTTAGTGTATGCATTGACATAGGGTAGGCAGTAAGGAGGTATCATGATACTCTAATAAACATTCACACTCAAATATAGTAGAATGTGTTATGTGGTGAGAGTGGCAAAAGGTCTTATTCTAGGGGCTTTACCTTGGCCAAAGACGTTAACGGACTTACCTTGAGAGTAGTAAGGTGATAACCCCTTTGTTATTGCCTCTGCAAGACGTAAATACTACTTCAAGTGCATGCCTCCAATGATCTCCTATGTCAAATGCATGTATCCGGATATGGAGTCTTGTTGGAGTCATTGTATATGGTATATTTGTATTTATCAATGATTTGTATGATTGATCAAGTACGTGATATAGATTTTATTTCTACTATATGAAAACTCTTTTGCACATTAGCTTACCCTTCTTCTGTGTTTTTATCTTGTGTTGTTTGTCTTGTTTTTGCGATAATCACCTATTCAATGAGAGCATATATGGTTAGCAGTTTTAGAGGTACTTTTGGAGGATGAGGAGCCAATTTTTCTTGTTGGGGAAGTTTGCCATAGAAGTTGTTGTAAGTAAATAGTTGGTGTAAATATCTCTTTTTGGTTTTCAGTTTGGTTTGTATAAATGTTATATTTCTATAGTCCTATTGTTGATAAAAACGTATTGATATACTTTATACATAAGATTATATGTTTTGAACACTGGAATGAAGTATCCTATTTTATTAGTTTTTTTAGACTACTACAAAATTTAGGATATTACAGAAATTAATTTTGATTTTTTTATTAACATTATTTTCTATTAACAACTTAAAAAAACTTGTTTTAATTTGCAGATGACCAAATTATTCAATTTATAAAATAAAAAATTAGATTTAAATAGAGACAATAAAATTATATAGACCAAATTAAGATTAAGGAAATGATATTTAATAGGTATAATTACTGATTTGGTCCGCTAATTTTTTGATTTAGTTCAATTTGGTACCCATATTTTTTGTTGGTTCAATTTAGTATCCTAATTATTTAAAAGGGTTCAATTTGGTCATCTCCGTACAAGACACATGTCAAACCGTGAATTTTTTTTTTACTTTGTATTAAATTTTTTAATTTTTAATTTTTTTTCTAAAAATTTATAATCTACCACATGTCAGGTTATTGTCGTGTCGTGTGTCAATTTACAGTCATGAGACATGGTAGTGGTAAAAGTTGTTTTCAATTTAGTCCTCTATTAAAAAATTTTGTTCAATTTAGTACCTAGATTCTTTAAAATGATTCAATTTTGTTGTTTTAAATTTGAGACCAAATTAGTAAATAAGTTTAACTATAACTTATATATACATATTAAAATTATTGTTTTGAATTTATACATCAAATCACTACACCTAAATATTCAAATTATTTTATTTTTTTTACAAGTGTAAAAAATTTCAAGTTTAAAAATTATAAAGGTAAAAATGTAAAAAATAAATTAATTTGAGTATTTAGGTAAAGTGATTTGATGTATATATTAAAAAAATTATTGTAACATGTATATATAAGTTGTAATTAAATTTATTTACTAATTTGGTCTCAAATTGAAAAGGATAAAATTATATCATTTTAAAAAATAGGAATACTAAATTGAACCAAAAATTTAAAATAGAAGACTAAATTGAAAACAAGTTTTACCATTGTGACGTGTTATGACGGTAAACTTTCATGTGGCACAATAGTAACGTGACACGTGGTAGATTATAAAGTTTTAGAAAAAAAATTAAAAAATAAAAAATTTTATGATTTGATATGTGTCTTGTACGAACACGGTGTTAACTCTAACTTAACGCAGAAGACCAAATTGAACCCTTTTTAAATAATTGGGGTACAATTTAACCAACCAAAAATATGAGGACCAAATTGAACTAAACCAAAAAATTAGGATACCAAATCAGTAATTACATATATTTAATATGATAGTTACACGTGGACTATCAATGACACATTACACTATTACTGTCATGTGATACCACGTAGTTTGATACGTGACAAATTTTTATTTATATTTTTTTAAAAAAATTAAAAAATAAATAAATAAATCACAACATGACATCTTTTAAACTATTAACATGAAGAACCTGATTGTATTAAACTTCTCAAAATAAATCGATTTGAGATGTATAAAAAGAAAACCAACCAATTCGAGATTTTTCTACAAAATTGAGTTCAAAAGCTATTATTTTTTGACAATTTCTTTTTAAATTTTATTATAAATTAAAATATTTACTTTTTATAATGAATTCTCATTCATTACCAGATTTATTATTATTCTCTAGTTTATCCTTTGAAACTGTATTTTTGGCGTTATTTTTATGATCAGTAAAAGAATAGAAAAGTTACAATAAAAAAATTCTATATTTCACTTTTTAACCATCTATGTTTAAAATTAATCATAAATACTTTTAGTTAAGCTTTAATACTTAAAAATAATCCTATATAATAATTTATATTATTCAGTGTAAATTCAAAAATATGATTCAAATGAATTTTATTTAATATAATTTTTTAGGTTCTATATTAGTTATGTGTAATATCCAATTTGCAATGTTTTGCAGGGATGGTTTAAAAAAAAAATAAAGATTAAAATTTTAAGTTGTGTTTAATAAGTAAATTATAACTTTACTATTAATTAATTTATTTTATAAATCTCATTATGTCTCTAAATTTCCCTCTTTAATATTTGAAAATTCTAAAACCTCCTCTCATCTTTTATTAAACAGAATTAAGGATATCCAATCATCAAAATTTTTGTTTTTGAATGTGTTCTTTTCCTTCATTTTTCAATGTGTTCTATAGATGTTTGCATTCATGAAGATTTTTTTCTTGCATGTGAGATTTAAGTTAAATATATTCATTTTTATTAATCTATGTTTTTAGTATTTATTTGATTTTCTAATGAATATTTTTGGCAGTAAATTTATTGTTGCCTAATACTGTTTAACTCTGAATTATTTTTTAGAAGTACAGAAGTAAAGGTAAGGGAAATTAGAAATTTATCAAATTAGACTAAATTGGGTTCCTACATTTATAATATATGATGGAGATTGATGTTCATTTGCTGATAAACTGAAAATACATGCATTAGCACGTTGAAATCTTATATGAAAAGCTTATATCAACAATTAAATGCAGTATATTTTATGCATCATTCAAATTAGGAAGTTCAAGAATCAATTCAATTAATTATTGAAAGTGAGTTTAACTTTGGTCAACAAAATTTAGAGAGTTATATGTAATATAGTACGTGGATCATTCAAACTAGAAAAAAATTATTGCTCAAATTAATTTTATTTCATTTTATTATTTTTTATGTTTGTTTTCTAATAATGCTCTTGGTCAGTCTCCTATCCTGTAAATAGGAGACTTGGGAACAAAATATAATGTACCGGATGAGAGAAAAAACCTCACTTCTTAAGTTAATTGAACATTTTAGAGCTTAGCATTTTCATTCACTTTTGTGATTTCGTTCAATTTCTCCTAATCATTATAAATTGATGCATTTTTGTTTTTAGTTTTTTAACGCATTCGGATTTTCTTTATTTTAATAAATTCTAATTATTTAAATTTTCATTATTTTGTTTATTTTTTTCACACTTTTGTTTTACAATTATTTTTAAAAAAATCTAGTTATTAAGTTTTCATTATTTTGTTCCAATTTATTTTATCACTCTATTTTGTTTTATAATTATTTAAAAAAAAACAAACAACATTCTCAAAAAAAAAAGGTGTCATTTGATGAAAACAATATTTTGTTCGTACAAAATATTAATCAAAATTTATCAAATTAACTAAATTTAATATAATATAGCTAGTTTTTGTCGAATCTCACATGGACACACTTGTAGAATGTATCTATTATTAAACATTATTCTCTCTAAAAAGAGTACAGAAAAGGAGTTTGTTTGACAATAAATTAATAATTATAAAACAAAAAAGTGATAAAATATATTGAAATAAAATAATAAAAGCTTAAATAACTAGATTTTTTTTAAATAATTGTAAATAAAAAAAAGTGTAATAAATAAATTGAAACAAAATAATGAAAATTTAAATAACTATATTTTTTATTTACTTTTATAATTGTAAAACAAAAAAAGTGATAAATAAATTTAAATAACATAATGAAAATTTAAATAACTATAATTTATAAACATATATAAAATCTTGGTGCTTTAAACAATTTAAAACACAAATGCGTCAATTTATAAACATAAATTAAGTTGAAAATTTATTGAAACCCAATGACGAAAAAAATTGAAGAATTAGAATTTTGTTTTTTTTTTTATAATTGTAAAACAAATGAATGAAAAATAAAATTATACAATATAATGAAAATTTAAATGATTAGAATTTATTAAATTAAAGAAAATCTTAATGCTTTAAACAATTTAAAACAAAAATGCATCCATTTATAGTGATCAGGAGAAATTGAATGAAACCAATAAGTGAATGAAAATTCTAAGCTTTAAATGTTCAATTAAATTAAAATCAAGAACTATAAATACATGAAGATATCTAGAAGTATTTGAATGAACGCTTAAATCTAAAAAAAAAAATGATGAAATAAATATAAACTTAAATTAAGTTGAAAATTTATTGAAACCCAATGATAAAAAAAATTGAATGCATTCGGAACTAATGTTTACATTAACAAAAAACAGGGAATGTAATATTAAATAAATAAAAGGAAAAAAAAAATAAATCAGATGTCAATTCTAGAATGATTATAATGTATTAAAGGTGGTGGTGAACAATGTGGGTATAAAAGTGATGTATGATTGAACATGAGAAATTGTGATTGAATATAATAAAATAAAATTGTTAATGCAATTGTAAAATAAAAGGTAAAATAATAAAATCAAGTATCAGGTTTAAATAAAATGACTAAAAAAGTAGCTAGAAGAAATTAGATGGAGAGCATGAATGAATAAATCAACTTGAATAATAGAAAATTAGAAGACTAAATAGAAATGTGAAATATATTAATAAGAGAACTAATGAATTAAACAAGAATTTGCAAAGACTCCACGTTATTTGTCTCAAACTAACAATACAACTCAAAATTATATTGAAGATTGAAGAAAATAAAGAAGAAAGAACTCAGAATTTTGCCTTCATCTAATACATTGAGCATTATTACAAAAATAAATCTTGGAATTAATTACAATTAAATTAAATTGATCATAGCAAATCAACTTTTTCCTAATTTGAATGATCCACAAAATATATTACATTTATTTGTTAAAATTTTGTTGGCCTTTAGATTAGCTAAATTGACTTTCAATAATTAATTTTATTGATTCAGAATTTTCCTAATTTGAATGCTCCACCAAATATATTGCATTTAATTCGTGAAATTTTGTTGGCCTTCAATTTAGCTAGATTGGCTTCGAGTAATAATTTGATTGATTCACAATCTTATACCTCCTTAAATTGGTGGCCATCTACATGTTCAATGGGTCGCACAAGAAAACTTGGGCCTCATTAGGGATGTCAAAAATATCCGTATCCACAGATATCCGCGGATAAAACCCGCAATGGATAGGAAATAGATATTAAAAATGGTTACCCGCTACCTGCGGGTACGGGTATTTTTTATACCCGCATGTTAACGGGGCGGGTACGGGTATCATAGTATCTGTACCCGTGGATATCCGTACCCGCTAAACTTTAATTCACACAAATATCCTTATATATATATATATATATATATATATATATATATATATATATATATATATATATATTAGTAAAAAACATTCTGATCTAATATTTTCTAAGCTGCACATTTTATCTTTTTTTGTCTCCATTCTTTCGGCTTCAAATATTGGTACGTTGTCTTCTTCCAAGTACATCCCTTGACATTCTTCTCTTTCCCTTCTTTGAAATTGGGCATATACATCAAACCCTATATAGACAATGACGTTTATGGTATGCTTGTTGTCAAATGATGGAATCAAAATAAGAATACTTGACACGTGGCATTTGGGGTTTATTATTTGATTATTTTTCAGGAATCAATCGGAGAAAGTGGACTTGTTGATCAAAACACTAATTAAAGAATTTTCATTGTGTTGAACCGTCATTTTATATTTATTTTTATAATTATTTGGACTTGTATGGACTTGAGTTTGTTTGAACTTTATTTAAAATTGATGACAGTGATGTATTTTATTTTATTTGAATTTATTATTAAATATTAATTTTTTTAAATAATTTTGTAAATACCCGCGTGTACCCGTGGATACCCGCGAATATAAAAAAAATAGACGGGTACCCGCATAATGGATACCCGACGGATATGGATATGGGTACGGGGCGAATATTTATCCAACGGGTAGGGTACGGGGGAGCTACTACCCGTACCTTACCCGCCCCGTTGACATCCCTAGGCCTCATTCTCTTGGTGAAAGATATAGTCTTCTCTAACTTGGGCATCCTAGAAGAGTGAAGTTAGGCTGCAAATGATTAGGCCTTGATTTCCATCAATTTGGCCCACATTAAATAATCCTAGATTACCTTTCTCCTAAAAGAAAAAAAATGCAATATGGATGGATGAATGTATACTTTGATGCTAAAATTATGCAAAATGCAATAAATTTAGTAAAATTGAATTATGTTATGTTTTACTAGAACATTTTAACTACATTATACATAAAGATAATAATTAGCTTAGAAAATGTTCTTAGATCGAGAAATAAGTAGTAGAATGACATACATCAAATACTTCCCACTTTTGTTCTTTTTCACTTCCAAGCAAAAGATAAAAGAAAGAAAAGTATGCATGCATGTAATGCAATTATGGTTGTTGTATCAAATGTTAGAGACCTCATCAAAGGAAAAAAAGTGAAAGGAAAAAAAAAGCTCAAAAGCATAACTCAAAGTATCACCATGGTCAAGTACATCTCATGGTTTAATAAACTTAAGGGAACTTCCTCAAATGTCAAGTGTTTCACTCAAATCTCTCAATTGTTAGGTTGAAATTTTCATTCATCATCACTTCATCACAAAAGCCTTTATCATAAGATTGAAAGGTTTTTAATTTCCCACCATTAGAACACATACATACCTTAGTAGATCAACAAAGTTTTTATTTGGCTTTTAACAAGGCTAGGGATAAGGGTAGGATAAAGGGTACTAAGGCTAAGAAATTTAATGGAATGAAAATAATGGAGTATTATACCTTGAGGATTTCTTCCAGTTTGTCTCATTTTATTATCGATTATCTTTTCTTCTTTTTAAGGCTAGTGTATTTTTGTCCGAGCTTAATATGGAATATTGTGCACACCAAGTAGGTTCTCAAGAAAAAAGAGGTGGGTCACTAATGGACACACTTTAATACCAAGTCTTTCCTTGCCTAAAATCAAGAAAAGGTTAAGGCTATGATTTCTCTTTGACACTAGCTAAGCACATACAATAGTAGAAATCATTTAGGCCACACTATTTTATCCACTTAGCTAAATGAGCCTACCCTTACATTCAAACCACTCAGTTAGGCCTTTAGATATAACCAACTCAGGACAACTTCTAGCTTAGGCTGACTCAAGTTGACCTTTAGTTCAGGCTGACTCAGCTTGACCTTCAACCCAGCCTAATTATGCTCAACCTTTGACCTGAGTCAATTATGCTTAACCTTCATACTTGGCCAACCTAACTCAATTCCTCGACCTGCCACAATTTGATTGACTTGAGACTAGGGTAAGGCCTAGATTAACTCGTCTTGACCTTTGATATGAGCAGACACGCGACAACCTTCAGCTTATGCCAACTTGACTTGATCTTCAGCTTGGACCGACTCGACTTAACCTTTGGCCCGAGTCAACTTAACTTGGTAGTCAAGCTGTGGAGGTAGTTCAAATGTTGAAAGGAAATGGAAGAACCCTCTAAAGTTTATTGAATTTATTTCTAATAAGTGGATCCATTTCAAGGTTAGTTGTAATGCTTAAGTAATCAATGCTCAAGTTACAAGGTTCTCACTAAAGCAAGGAGGGACCAACAAAGTTATTTCTCCCGAGTTGCATTTCACTCAACCAATAGGTGTATCGCTCAAGCAAAATGAATTTTATCTTATATATGATAATGGGGTCTCTCAAGCGTGAGAAGGTCACTCAAGCGATAATATATGTTGAGATGGTGTTGTTGTGTTTGTTGTGATGTTGCTTAACACTTTTATAGTGTTATGTTGATGGTATGATGAATAAGAAGTAAGATGGAATTATATATGATTTGGATAGATAGATAATTGATATTGAGACGCATGATATGTTGGATGAATAATTCGTACCCCATATGGATCATAGATCCTAGATGGATCACTTATATACATACATATATATATATATATATATATATATATATATATATATATATATATATATGGTTGC
>Ga0214542_1008166_pt1 | contig 17546 bp, 4 predicted proteins | sample CNSS1metaG_FD_160096 | JGI IMG/M metagenome (GOLD analysis project Ga0214542, IMG submission 160096) | Root nodule microbial communities from cowpea collected in UCLA plant growth center, Los Angeles, California, USA - CNSS1 | ecosystem: Host-associated > Plants > Roots > Nodule | place: USA... | reverse complement strand
GCTCTGAAGTATGTAATGCTGCATGTGATGCATATAAATGAATATGTATACTTTATAATATAAAAGTGCTTGCTTTTTCTTTTGTGTTGATTGTTTTACTATTATATATTTTGCATGAATTTTAGTACCTGTTTGATTACAACCTATGCACACGTATCGATTTTGAAATCTGGCACGTCAATATATTTATTTTAAAAATAGTAAGATAGGATATATGCAGTGGCACGTCTTCAACCAATATGTTGGAGGTGTTTAAATTTTGGTTAAATTATTTTTTTGATTTATTTTTTGTCTAAAAATATCAAGTTGGTCTTCTAATATTTTTTAGTTTCAATTTGATTCTGACTTTTTAAAAATTGATGCAATTTGATCTTTTTTGTTAAATATTTTAAAGCGAAGCAAGAATTTTTATTCAAAATTTTCATTAGGATTATGTCAATTACACCAACAAAACAAACTATCCTTATTCACAACTTCCATTTTGATGAGAAAACATTAGTCTGATTCAAGAAATTTAATGAAAGAAATGATAAGATTGCCTTATTTTTTCAAATATTAGGACCAAATTGAGACTAAAAAATTCGATACCAACTAATTATTTTTGAACGAAAATAGAAACCAAAAGAGTAATTCCAAAATTTTTATATAAACTAATAAAAATCTTGTATTTACTTTTTTTCTAATAATAAAAAATAATAAAATTACAATCATTGTTATTATTATAATTATAACTATAAAATTAAATATAAAATAATTTTTATTTTAATTTAAATAATTTTTATTTATAATAATTAAGTTTGAAAATATAAAATAAAAAAAGATTAAATTAAATAAATAATCACTAAAAAATAACATTAATAAAATAATTATTTTTATTTAAAAAATATTTAAAAGGTAAAATTGAAAAACAAATGTAAAAAAGGACTTTTGTCAATCTATAAATATAAATATATAAAAATTTATTAGAATATCAAATATATAATATATATTAAAATATTAAATTTTCAAAAAATGTATATAAAATTATATAAATATAAAAAAATGGGGAAGGGGGAGGGGATGCCCCCTCTAAAATTGTACAATAATTTTTAAATAAATATTATTGTGGACATCCAAATTAAAATCATAGATATTAAAGTTGTCAACATAAGAAATTATAAATTATTGACATCATAAAATTATTATTTCTTTATAAATCAGATGTTTCATTGATTAATATCAATAAAATATCATAAAACATCATATACAAATATGTGTCAGACACAAATACATAATTTAGATTGAAGTATCGGTACTTCACCCTTTCCTGAATATGATAAATTTTATTTTAAATAAAACAATTCACCTTTGTATTTGTTTTAAGTTTGAATAAAAATACAACTTATTTTCTCATACGTTAGATAAGTCATTTTGTTTATTTTTATCTATAATTGATGTAATAGTCTCTATATTATCAAAGTCATCACACACTTTACATTTTATGTTATCATGACTTTCAAAAAATAAATCAGACTGTGCAATATATTCAGAGAGATAACACAGTTTTTTTTCCAGATGAATTTAGACTTTCAATAGAAGCGAATTATGGGCTAATTTATTTATTTATTTTCATGATATTTAAATAAATAAGAAAGAGAAAAGACTAGAAAAAAGATGAAATAAAAAAGAAGATGATTTGAAAAAAAAAATCATGGTTATAATATTTTATAATTATAGTTGTTTTTTTAAAATTAATATTAGTAAATCTATATTCATTTAGTAATAATAAGTTATTCAATAATAAGTCTGGAGTAAAAAATTAGAAAAATAAAAATAGATAATAAGATGATATAAGAGAAACTATTTGAAGTGAAGTTTAAATTTAGGGTGGTTTAATAATATAAAACTAAAATTAAGAAATATACTTTTATTTATTAATAAACTTTTATTTAAAAATAAGTAAGTAGTGGAAAATAGTAAAATACTAATAAATAATAAGATTATCTAAGGAAATTAATTGAATAAAATTTAAAAATTATGATAGTTTAATGTAAAATTAAAATAAACATATTGTTATGTTGTAATAGTTATTCATTTAAAAATAAGTTAGGATGAAAACCTTAGAAAAATAAAAATGAAGAATATAGTTTGAAATAAAATCTACATTTATAGTTGTTTAATGTAAAACCAAAATTGAAAAATATATTTATTCCTACCACATCCAATGGTCTCACCTTGCTTAGGAATCAAGGTTAAGAGAAATTTAAATACTCATTATTCTTCCATCATCCGAAGTGCCTTTTAAAAACAAAACAATATCGAAGCACAAACTCCAACACGGATGATACCTTTCAAGTGAGGAGTAATTGATCATAATGATGTCACTTGCCGACTTTAATCATTTTTTTTCTTATAACTATTAACTTATTTTTAAATAACTTATTATTTCAAAATAAATGTACATTTGTTTTCATTTTTATTTTAGATAAAATGGTCATAATTATAAAATACTATTTTCATAATTTGTATCAACTATATGATTTTTTTTTTCATCCTCTTCTTTTTTAAATATCAAAAACAAAAAAAAATGTAAAATCAACTCAAAATGTAGTTTTTTGGGAAACTAAAATCCAACCAGTATTCTGGTACACTTATCACAATTTTAAGATTGACTTTTCAAAGGCTGAATTATGATTAGAGATATTAAAATGAGTTTCAATTTGTGAGTTAATTTGGCTTATTACGGGTTTGAGTTGGGTTAGGTTGTGAAAATTTTAGTTTTTGTAAAAATGGGTTAAACTAAACTGAACTTAGCTCACTTAACTCATGGCTTAAACGAGTTTAATTAGGATTGAATGTAGGTTTACCCACTTAACCCACTAATATTTTTTTACAATTTTTTAAAAAAATTTGTTTTAATTATTCATTACTTCTAATTACATAGATTCAAAATTTCATATTTTTAAATGTTAGAATATTGCTCAATAATATTTGAATAAGTTTGATGATTAATTAATTTGTTTGACAAGTTATATACGTTAATACTTTAATCTTTAACTATTATTTTTACAATAATATTTCGAGAATTAGGTGAACATTTTAATTCCACTATTATAAAAAATAAATTAAGTCAATTTACTCTCATTGTAATGTAATAAAATAAATTGCAAAAAAAAAAATTCGTAAGTGAGCCAACCCACCAATCCACTAACCTGTGGTGGTCGGATTAGGTTGCAAAATTTCTGGCTCACTAAAAAGTGAATTGGGTTAAGCTGACTCCTTTCTAACTTAACCCGTGGTGAGCCAACCCGTGTGAGTCGGGCTATCTATCTTTGACACCGCTAATTATGACCTAAATCCAAAACTATGTTATTTTGAAAAAATAAAATTTCAAGCTATGCTATTATTGGAAAAATTCTAGGTTAAAATATCTTTTTCGTTCCAATTTTTGTTAAGTTTTGTCAAATTAATCATAATTTTGTTTTTGTACTCAAATATGTCTCAATTTTGGTCAATTTTGTTCAATTTGATCATTTTTTGCTAATACCTATTAAATTATTAACAATAATAAATAATGATTGTCATGTGTTACTTTGTGTTTTTTTTTATTTTTTTAAAATATTTTTTAATATTTTTTATTTCTTTTTAATTTTTTTAAATGTCAACTTGTCTACCCAACAGTGTGCTACGGAGGAGTCAATGGTAAGAGTCAATGTTTTATATTTAATTTACTCTCTATATTCGTTATTTATTTTTTCAATTTAGTCTCAATTTTGTTTAAAATTGAGAAATTTTGTTTAAAATTGAGCAATTTTGTCTCTCTAGAAATTTGGACCAAATTTAATTTTTATAAGCTTAAACTAATTGTAACCTTAAACTAAAAATATTTAATAACAAAATTGAATTTTAACAAAAACATCATTATAACTTTAATATAAAAATTAAATTTAATTCCAATTTTGAGAGGAAGAAAATTGTTCAATTTTAAACAAAACTAAAACTAAATTGAAAAAAAAAATAACGAATATAAAGGCTAAATTGAATATAAAACATTGACACCTGACTTGCCGTTGGATTGACACGTAGACATTTAAAAAAATTATAAAATTAAAATATATATATATATATATATATATAAATCACTAAGTAACTAAGTGATATGTGGTAATCACTATCATTAATGATTCAAACGGTGTTAGCAAAAAATGATAAACAAAATTGACGAAAATTAAAACCTATTAAAACACAAAAACAAGATTATAACTGATTTGATAAACTTCTAAAATTAGAAAAAAAGGTTTTTGTTGAAAATTTCTACTTTCTAGTCTTGATTATTTAAAGAAACTTTACCATAATTTTAAACAAAAAAATTTTGTTCATATTTTTATCATTTAACGAAACCATTCTCAAAATATTTTTCTTTAATATGGTTGTAGAAATATTCTCTTATATGAAATTCCAAAAAAGGATAATTTATAAGGGAATAAAAGTCAGTTTCTTGACGGCATTACTAGTTGATGTTAACTAACTTTTTAAAATAATTTATGGCACATTTGAAATCCGAACTCATCGTGAGCACTATCATAATTAAAGAAAAGTATAAAAGTATGACAATTTGTTATTTTGTTTTCTAGTGGAAATGTAAATAAAGGAGATGGGATGACAAATATGTGATGTAAGTAATTGATTTTTTTTTATTATAACTGATTATATATTTACATAATTATTTTTTTAATATAATCGAATAGATATACTAATTATGTATTTTTTTATTATATTTTATTTTTGTTTTTTTATAAATAAATACTAAATCATATAAAACTAATAAAATATATCGTTTCTTTTTTATTTTTGTTTATAATACAATTACATTAGTACATTAGTCAATATATTATCAAAGTCAACACATGTTTGTAATTAAAAATGACTAATAAACAGGTTTGGTATGTATTTTTTGAATTTCTTTCAATTTTAATGAAATTTTTTTATATTGATTAAATATAAGTATAAATTTAGGTAATACGTAATTCTTTTAAATCGGGTATCAAAATGAGATAAGTAATACTTCATTTAAAAAAAAAATCGTCTTCTGTCCCAATTCTCATCTCAATATTCTTCATACCGTCACTGTTTTAAATTATTAAAATATCTTTAGTTTATTAGGTAATTCAAAATCTTTGATATTATTATTTTTTATCCATAGTTTCATAATTTATCTCTAGGTCACATATTTTATGATATTCACACTTTTTTTATAAGTATTTTACTTTTATCTAAGTATTATTTAACAACTTATTTCAGATTTATATAATTATCAATTTTATTTAGGTAAGAAAATATATAATTTTTTTATATTAAATCTTTAACAATATCATTTTTTTTCGTTGTAATTTTTAATTCTTTGTAAAACATTATCTAATTAATTTGGAATAGTACAAAGTCAATACGAATATACCCATCATTTAATAAAGATGACAAAAATTCAATGCCACAAAAATTGCATGCCATTAAATATCTTTTAAGTGGCTTTTTTTTTTTAATTTAACTTATTTTTTCTAAAATTTAAATATTCTTTTAAACTAAAATAATTATTTACAATAAAATAATTATCCTAGAAAATAAAATTGCCAATATTAAAATTATAAAATTATTTAAATTTAATTTTCTAATTATAATAATAATATTCTTTTTATTATAAAAAAAGTAAACATATGTTTTTCTTAGAAATCAAAGTGTGAGTTTAAGTTCTACATGAGGTAGGAATGAGAAGGTCACTATATAAGAATGAAGATGCATAAACTCTTTTTTTCTTTTTAATAGATTGGGTTGAAAGTGATGTTAATACCTTATATGATTGGGTTCAGGTTTCATTAATATTGTAACCTCTTCTTATGTAAACTTATGTCCTGTAGGTAAGGTAAGGTGTCTCCTTAAAAAAAGATCTATACAAACAAAAGCTTGTAAACCTACAACTTTTAATTGATAAAAACAAAAAAAAACTTACTTCCACGTAAGATAGTTTTCTCATTATCAAAAGAAAAAGAAAAAAAATTACCGCACTTCTCAATATAAAAAATTTTTGTTCAGATTTTATCATTTAACGAAACTGCTCTCAAAATAAATATTTTTCTTTATTTGGTATTTCTTTTAGAATATTTGTTTCCGCTTTCATGTACATGAAGTTCCAAAAGAGCATAGCCTAGGGGAAAAAGTTAATTTCTTAATGGCATTGATAACAACTCCTTGATGTTAAGTAACTTTTCAAAATAATTTATTGTATATTTGAAATTGTAACTCATCATATCAATATCATAATGTTTTGTAATTAAATAAAAGTATAACAATTTGTTCTTTTCTTTAATTAGTGCCTTCTGAATAAAGGAGTTGGAGTGGTTGATAAGAAATCTATCATCTATCATTTTATAGGGCCAAATAATTAACAATTTTTAATATAATTGATTACACATTTATATAATAAATTATTTAATAAATTAGACCTATAATAATTAATTATTTTGCATTATTTTTATTTTTATTTTTGTCATAATTAAAATTATGACGGGACGGTGGACCAAAATATAAAGAGTTTAAAATTAGATATTTGAAATTGTCAACATAGTTTATGTTGAAAAATTATAAAAAATAGTAAAAATGGGTACAAGGTATGTGAAATTCAAATCTTGGATGCGCAAGATAATTACAAGATGCGGATAATATCTTTAATTAAACATGTAAAATAAATATAGTTTCTTTTAAATATTTAACTTTCCTACAAATAAAAAAAGAAAATACTATCCAAATGAACAAAAATATTTTATTTTTATTTTCTTCCAATAAGGATGAACATCGTTATTATACATTTTCATTCAAAATAAAAAATCAGTGATCACTCACCTCTAAGACTTTTTTTTTGTTAAAAATATTAACTTTTTTATTTATTTAAAGCTTTATATATATATATATATATATATATATATATATATATATATATATTTGAATTGTTGGGAAAAAAAATGTATTAAATACTAAGATAATGTATGCAGTCACACGAGTATACTTTTAAAATATACTTTTAAAAAACGTATTTGAAAGTTTGAAAGAAGAAAGATATTAACTATTACGTAGACGGTCACATGAGTACTAATTCCTTTACAATGATTATTTTACTTATTTGAAAAAGAAATTCTTAAGTACTAATACGACTCAGACGATGATACGAGTAGTTATACTTAAAACACTAAAGAAGAAAAAATATTTTCCTTCTTTAAAAAATGACGTTTTTATATTTTTATTTTAATGATTATTATTTTATTATTTTTATTCTTTTCTTTAGGAAGACATTTTTATTATAAATATAAGATGTAAAAAATAATTAATGAAATGTGTGTTACAAAAATTAAACTTTAAATTACAAATTAAAATAATCAAAACATGAGTGCAGGCGTAGAATGTAGTGTGTAAAAAGGAGTAATAAAATGGCCCAACCTAAAACAGAAATTAAATGAAATGTGGGTGTGCAGAGTGCATCATTCAGAAACAAATCCAAGTAATAAAGCCCAAAACAAAAAGAAAATGATCAGGATAGTTAGGTTATTATATATTGGAGTGCAAAACAAATAAATAAACACCCTAAACAAATCAATAATAAAACAAGATTAAATATATTTTTGGATCCTAAACTTTCAATAAAAATCAGAATTAATTTTTCTTTGAAACTTTGACCCGATTTAGTCCTTTAGTTAGTGTGTGGATTTAGTTCTTTTAACCAAATTTTGTTAAGTTTATTTGACATTTCAAATATATTTTATGATAACATTTGAGTTATTTATACTGTTTGATATGTTTCCGCTCCAATGTTAGCTGAGAAACGTGTTTAAAATGTCAAATTGGTAATCTGGAATGCACTGCTAGATCTGAGAGTGTATACCAGGTTGATGAATATGAAAGTTTTAAGTTGAAAAATTCTAGAATGTCTAGTTTGGAATGTTGTATCGAACTCGAGAGTCTATTTCAGATTGATCAATCTTGTATGCATATGCAAATTATGGATTGGCTATTTCGGAATATATTCTCAAATTTGATACTACATTTCAGATTGTCCACTCTGGTACTCAATTTTTGATTACCTGATTAGCTAATCCAGAATACAGTGTTGAATTCGGATATGCATTATGGATTACCCAATCCAAAATCACAAGTGCATACCAGATCGACCAATCCAGGATGGTTTCCATGTCTGATACTACATACCGGATTGACCCATTCAGAAAGCACAATTAGAGTATAGACTTCGATTATTTCACACCAATGCTTATACATTGTCAATAATTTCAAAAAATGTCACTGTTATTTTAAAGGTTCTGTTTTTCTTAAAATCATATTAGACAATTAAATATTCTTTTTGCATTAGTGATACATCTTGATTTGATTTTAGATTTTCAAAATTAAAAAAAAATATATCCAATTTAAATCTAAGTGAATTGAAGTTAAAATCCAAAAATATGAATTTAGATTTAGAGAAATTTATTTAAATGGACATAAAATAATATTATGGATTTGAATTATAAATCTTAATATTTTGTCCATCCTAACTTGAGAAGTGTATATATAACAAAAGTAACACTCTAAAATTTGGATAGCATGCTATTGTAGATTTACTTCACAAAGCATCACCGGCCAAAATACTACCTTTCACCAGACAAGGCAAAACATTGTCTTGAAGATAAGAAAAGAATATACGTTTTCACTATTATGAAAAGTCCGTTTTCTTTGTAATAAACAGTAATAAACTTAAATAACTTAACATCATGATGAGATATAGAAAAGCTGGCGACATCAAGAAATAGAATGCACTCTTAAATCAGATTTGTCTAATATATCCACCAAGAGGGGATTGAATGGGTTATTCAAACTTTTACTAATTTAAATGAATCTTGAAAGTTTCTTTCATCTTTATAACCCTCAAAAAACTAGTTTTGCAGTTTTATATTAATGGTCTGATTAAAGCAATTAGGAAAGGTATAAAAGATGAGAGAAACAAAGAACACAACAATTTTTATACTGGTTCGATTCAAGATAAATCTACGTCCAGTTTTCTACTAAGCAACCCACTTAGGATGATTCCACTAAATCAGTACAATTACAAGAATTACAAGAGCATCTATATAATTCAAGACCCTAAAGACTAAGGAGCTTGATCTACAAATCAAAAACTCCCCCTAGAAGCAATGCATCCACACAATTGCATCTAGACCTTCATTTTATACAGTGAATCAACTGTAAACAGAAATACAATAAAAAAGGAGCAAGGAATGAATACACCTAATGATGTACAGATTTATCACTTGATCCTAGATCCAAGCTTGATCCACCAATGTTGAATCCACTATCAATCTTCTTGAATGTCCAATTGAATGATCTCCCAAGAAAGCACAAGAACTTTGTGACTCTTGATCCCAGAAAAGAAATCTCTCAATCCGTTATTCTGTAATTCAATTATTTTTTTCTTTGTTTTAAAACTGATTTCAAAACTATTTTTATACCAGAGTTCTGCTGCAGTAATTAATGGATTAGGTATTTATCTAATAGATTATTGTGGGTGTATTTTCATTGCATCAGTGCAGTGCCTTCATATAATCTATTAGTTAAGTATTTAATCCATTTACGAGTTCTGCTTTTGACATATTCAAAAATTTGATAACTGATTTAATTCAATTCAAACTTGTTTTACATGTAATTTTATATATACAACACCTAATGTAAAAGATTAAATTCAGGACTGAACCTAAATCAGTGATGCACATGTTTGTATAACTTTGAACATCAACAAAATCATCAAAAATATCTTCGTTGGAGTTAAGCAAACTCCTCCTTTCAACCTATAGAGTAGACAATATAGCAGATGTTAACCCCACATTTAAAATTAATAATTAAGTTGAATTAATATTGGGACCCACAATTTAATTGATGAGTAGGTAAATTAAAGACCCCACATTTTAACTAGTGTTGAGGAATGGGTAAACTAAGTTCTATATAAGTGGAATATGGTCTCGCATTATTCTCACCATCTTTTTCATCTTCTTTCCATTTCTTTCTTAATCTCACCATGACACTTTCTGGCAAAATCATCACTGAAATTGGGGTTCATGCAACTGCTGAAAAGTGGTTCAACCTCTTCGCAACGCAACTCCATCATGTTCAAAACCTAACTGATACAATTCATGGAACCAGGCTGCACCATGGTGAAGATTGGCATCACAATGACTCCATCAAGCACTGGACTTATGTCATAGGTACAAAAACTTCTAATAACTCTACACATCATTCTCTCCCTCACTTTTAATATACTTCTATATTATATCTAATTCCCTCAGATTTTTACTTACATCTGTAAATATATAATTTTTATCAGTAAATAAATATAAATAAATAAACAATTGGATTATTCTAATCCATATATAAAATCTATAAAAAAAATTCTATTAACACAAAACTTGTAAAATTCAAACAATGAAGGAACTTAGAAATGGACAAAAAAAATACTTTAAAAAAAATCATTAATTGAGCATGGAAATCCTCAAAACATCTTTTTTTTTTTTATCAACAAGAACAAATATATTAATAGGAGTAATATGATTATCCCAACCCAAATAAAAAAAACAAAGAAGGAAGAGAAAGAAAAAAACTTGAGTTTTGGGACATAAACTTGATCTACCACTCTTGATTAACTCTATTGGAATGATTTTTATCTCTTAAGCTTTAAAAGGTTAATTGTTGCTAGTGTAAGCCTTACACCCTAAATCCTACATTATAAGGTACGTAATATTTGTGCACGATGTATTATATATTATTTTAGAATATGAGTTTAAACTTATTTGAATACTAATGTATTCAACTTTTTGTTTGGGACAAATAGTTGGTTAAATACAACAAATATTAATATGGTTTTTTAGTATAATAAGAAAAAAAACATAACAATTTTAGTACATCTTTAATTTTGTTAGTTTTGTTAATAGTTAAGGTAGTTGAGTATGTGTTTGATGTTCAATAATTATCATGTGTGTTTATTTAAGAAATAGTTTATGTTATATAAAACTAACGTGAGAGGACCTACTAAGGATATTAAATATATATAAAAAAAACATGGGTTAAAAGACTAACTTCATGCTTAAATAATTTTTCCTTTCATAGATGTACTCGATCATTAACAAGTTAAAACGAAACTATCAAAACTAAAGTTTTTGTATTAAGTTTTTTTTTTCGTGATGACAAATAATTAAGGTATCAACATAGTTGAGATATAAAGTTTATAAAAATATCTAACATAACCATAACCGTATTTGAAAAAGTGTTTTTTTTATTGTAATAAAAACGAAATAGTCCATACCTGCCATATCAAATCGACTATTCACCTAATCTTTTAGAATTGTTAGAAAAAAAATCAATATAAATAATAATAATAATAATCATAATAATAAAAAAACCAGTAATAAAATAGAGATAAAAGTAGATAATGTCAAGCGATTCTTATCACAAACAATAACAATATAAGATAAAAATTGAAAATAAAGAAAGAATTGGAAGGAGTGTGGATTGAGGCACGTAGAATGTGTATATGTATTCCTAAGATACAATAACTTGTGAGATTGATTGAGTACAATAAAAGATATCTGAACCTTATTACGAGCACCAATGTGTTAAAAGAAATATAAGACAAAAGACTAAAATGAGTGTTTTATATAAGTTGTTGCTTTTGTTGTGTACTTCCTCGTGAAAATAGGTAGCATGTATACATAGAAGAGAGTAAAATATGATTAAATTGTAGTAAACATGATTGAATAAAATAGTAATTTGTAATAAAGTTATATGATTGAATAAACATGTATGCAACAATAGGATAATTTTTTTTTATTTTAAAATTATATTAATTGTTTCTAACAATCCCCACAAAATTAAAAAAAAAAATATAGAATCTTTTAAAACAAAATATTGTATTTCATCATAAGGAACATTCCAAGTTTGATCCATACACCTATAAACTTCCATCTTCCACCCTAGAAAATGCAGAAACTTAACTAGGTTTTAGTAAGCAACACATACAATATTGATGTTCAGATTAGGTTCTAATCAATGGTAGCATGTTACACTCTTGTGCATGTATCTCATTTCATGAACGTCACTTAAAGACTTGCACATATCTCACAATGACGGACCCACATCACGCTAACTAGGTAAATCTTCAAAGGATGGTTTGTGACTCATATTCCAATAATAATTATCATTTGGTTTATTAAAATGTATTTTAAAAAGTAAGCATAATAATGCACATTTGTTTCTCTAGTAGATCAAGAAACAACAATTTGTTTAGCCGGTTTCCATGATACTACAACTCCACCCAATGAAAAAACATAACTGGTAGTTGATTTTTGTGTCATTAAAATCAAAATCCAATTTGTATTATAGTATACCCTTCAACAATCTCAAGAAATTTCACATATTCAATATCATAACTAGAAGAATCACAAATAATATTATCATTATAAAGGCAAAACAATATTAGATGTATTAGAAACAGATTTAGTCAATATATCCTTTAAAGGAGACATCTCTAGATTCCATAATAGTATTGTAAGAAATTTCAATCATTAATTTTTCTTTTCTTAGTAAGAGGTATATTAACATTTGCAAGAGACCCTCACACTTTGGAATATTTTAAATGTTGTTCTCTTTTCTTCTATAACTTATAATGAGTTTTATCACAAATTTTATAAGGACCTCTTTCGAGAATATGACAATCAAAATATAAAGTTTCATCTCATAATTTTAGTCAAGACAGAACTTATAGCATAATATTTACCATATCAAATAAAATTATTGTTTTTTTCTTTTAGTTACCCATTTAATTCAAGTAAATTAGTTTTTTTTTTCATGTGTGTATAGAAAAACTTTCTTGTTTGTTTTGATTGAACACATATTTCACATGTGAGCTTTAAATCAATAGAAGATTTAGCAATACGATTAAGAGATACCATTCATCTAATAGAATTTAAATTTATGTGACCTAATCTAGCGTCCCACAATTTCATTTGTTGTTATCGACAGGAACATTTTTACACATAATTTATTTTAGACTTGGTAGTGACTTAATCATATCCATGAATACATAGTATTATCTCTGCCTTTTTCAATAAAAAGGAGTAATGAAAATAAATTTAATAGAACTTTCTTCTCTAAGAATGTTAAAAAAAATAAAATAAAAAACAACAAGACACAAATAAGGATAAAAAGAGATTGATCAAGCCAAATAATTCTTATAACGAAAAAAATAAGAATATAAGATACAATTTATAAATAAAGAAAGGATTAGAAAGAGCGTAAATTGAGACACGCAGAATGCTACCCTTAAAGAGAAAACACCCTGGTTACACAGAACAAAATGTGTTCCTCTCTCAAAACACAACAAATCGTTAGATAAACCGAGTGTAGTGAAAGATCTCTGAACTTATGAAGATCAATATTATAGAAGACAATATACAAGACTCAAAATAATTTTATATAAGTTATTGTTTTTGTTGTGTATTTGCCTCATGGAATGGATTGTATTTATAGGTGAAAGGAAGTAAAATAGAACTAAATTGTGATAAACCTGATAAAATAAAATAGTAATTTGTAATATGATTAAAAATTGTTAATCCATAAATATTATTTATCCATAAAATTTGTAGTCCTTAAAAACATTAGTAACCTTAGGACAATTTATTTATATTTTAAATTGTATTAAATGTTTGTAACAAGAATAAAGTGAAATTCTGAGTTTTTTAAAGACATGAACTAAAGCTAAAATATTTATAATTGAAAAAAAAAATGTTATGTATAAATGAATTATTTTTCATTGTACGATTCTTATACAATGATTCTTTACTGGTATTAATTGTTTGTGAAAGAACAGATGGTAAGGTTACAACATGTCATGAGAGTATTGAATCCGTTGACGAAGAGAAGAAAACAATCACCTACAAGGTATTCGGTGAAGACATCGAGCACAGGTTTAAGGGTTTCAAGGCCATATTTGAAGCCATTGATAAGGAGAATGGTGGTGCTATCGTAAAATGGACCATTGAATATGAAAGGCTTGGTGAAGAAGTTGATCCTCCTTATGGCTACCTCGAGTACCTGCACAAATCTACAAGAGACATCGATGGTCATCTTCTGAAGGCATAGCCGCAAGAAGGAAAGTAAGAGAATGAATAATGGAGTTACTTGCCCTTAAAATAATGGTTGTCTTGTAATGATGTTGGAGGAGAAGTGTTCTTATCATATAGGTCTTTTGTATGAAGAGAATAAATTTGGATATGCATGTTAATTAGTGTTTGTGGATTGTTCTCTCACCTTTTCTTCTAAATCCATTAAATCAATCTTATATCTTTAGATTATTAGGAACGAGATGTAAAAACAATTTGTATCGTTAGACAATCAACAGATAAAGCCCGCAACGGGTAGAAAATGAATATTATAAATGGATACCCACGGATAGGAATGGCAACAGGTCGGGTCGGGCATGGATAGTGCCTACCCGCAACTCGACCCGCAAAAAAAATCCGTCCGTTACCCGCCCGTTTACCCGCCGGGTATCCGTTTAAAAAATACCCATGGATATTTTTAAAACTCGCGGGTACCCGTGGATACCCGATACCCATAAATATTTTAAAAAATATGTATTTTATAAATTTTTTAATATAAAATTATAAAAATAAAATATAAATTAAAATAAAATAAATTATAATTATAATTATAATTAAATTTGATATAATAAAATATATTGTTAATTTTAATTTTAATTAAATTTAACTTAATAAAATATAAATTAAATTTTATTTTTATTTTTTTGCGGGTAACGGGTACCCGCGGGTACGAATAGTATGATACCCGTACCCGACCCGTTTATAAGCGGGTATTAAAATATTCGCTACCCGCTACCTGCGGGTAATAAATACCTGCGGGTAGTAACTATCCGTCGCAGATTTTATCCGCGGATATCCACGGGCGCGGGTATTTTTGCCATCCCTACCCACAGATAACGGGTACACGTATTTTTTATACCTGCATTCGCATGTTAACGGGACAGGTATGGGTATGATAATATTCATACTCATGAATACCCGTATCTGCTATACTACAATTTAAATTAAGAAAACATGATTAAAATATTAAAATATTGATTTTGAATGGATTATTTTTTATCATTTGATTCGAAGAAAAATTTCATCTCGTAAAACTGTCATTCAACACTACTTAAATGGATTATTTGGACTTTGTTTGAAATTTATGAATGTTATATACTATATTTTATTTGAATTTATGTTTAAAATATGTTGTTAAATATTTTAGTTTTTTTATAAATATCCGTAGATATTAGTGGATATTAAAAAAAAGATATGGATATCCACATAATGTATACTAGCACAGATATGGTGGAGGCGGATACGAAACAGATATTTATCCAACGACTCATACCATACCCACCTAGTTAACATCTCCGATCTTATCACTCCTAATTAGTTTATATATATATATATATATATATATATATATATATATATATATATATATATATATATATATATATATAAATGAATGTTATGTTTCGTTAAATATATACCAACTTCTATGTACATATTAAATGAGTAACTTAGAAAAAAAAATTAGACCTAAATATTTATTTTTTGTCTCGTTTTTATAATTAGGTTTGCATTGTCAAATCTTCGCCAACACGTACAAACGCATTAACGAGGTGGTGATGAATTTAATATGTGCACCTACTTTCAATAGAAACAATAATATAATGGTTAAGTGGAATAAAAGAGCTGATCCATGTCAATACCTTACTACAATAAAACAATATATTTTAAATTAGTTTAAAATAGGTTAAAATACTTCGTTGGTCCTTGTTTTTGTCGCAAAATTTCAATTTGATCCTCGTATTTTTATTAGTCTTAATTAGGTCCTCATTTTTGTAAATTAGTATTAATTAGGTTCTTTCCGTTAGTAGAGAACTAACACCGTTAAGTAGGTGCCACGTGTCAGCTCCTCATTTTTTTGAATTTTTTGAATTTTTTTTAAATTTTTTATTTTTTAAAAAAATATTTATGTCACGTGTCACGTCTGTATTGTGCCACGTGTCAATCTAATATGGTGACACGTGTCAAATTATTATATGAATCTCAATTTGGTCCTCATATTTGTTAATTTGATTTGATTTGAGTCCCAAATTTTTCTAAAAATTTTCAATTTCAGGCACTCCAAATTTAGACCAAATTTTACTTTTATATAATGTTATGATTATTTTTATTAAAATTGATATTTTTATTAAACATTTTATTAGACCAAATTGAGATTCATACAATAATTTGACACGTGTCACCATATAAGCCTTTATGAAATTTAATGCAAATTGATATGATGTGAAATTGTACTAGCTCAAATGGTTGAGAAAACGTGGTTATATGAAAGGACTTGGGTTTAAGTCCTAAATATGCTAATTATATGATATTTTAAATTGTGCATTATTTTAATGTTATGCTGAGAAAACACCTTGTTAATGACTATTGAATAGTCATTAAGCCTCCTTTATACAAATTTTCGTTTTAGAGAGTAAATAGGATTTTTACTCTAATAATTGGAGGAAAAAACAGTGGTAAGAGTGTGTAATACCAATGTGATGCCTTTGTATGATAAAAGTCTCTCTGTTACGCGTTTATGAAAAATCCCCAGAAATCGCCTGTCGGCACATTCAAAGTTGTCAGGCGACGCATGAATATTAACCCAATTCTGGGTTTTTTTTTTGTGATGAACTGCTTGGCGACAAGGGTGGCTCCGCTAGGCGACACTAATACTATACAAAAACGCTATTTTTTCATACTTTTGGCACAGCAGGAACCGCCGGGCACAGCTTTGATACCGCTAGGTGCCAAGCTTTGATTTTCTTGACGCTAGGCGCCACATAGGGATGGCAACGGGGCGGGGCGGGGACGGGTTTCACTATCCCATACCCATCCCCGTAAAAAAAATTCATCCCCATCCTCATACCCAAACCCAACGGGTATCAAACTTTTGTCCCATCTCCATCCCCACCGGGTAACGGGTATAATCTCGTACCCATACCCGTACCCGTTTACTTACTACTTTAATATTAATTTTAACTAATTTTTATAAAATAATAAAAATTACGGTAAAGGAAACATAATATTATCAAATATTCAATATTAGGAGTATGGTTGTTTCTTTGATATCAAATACTTTGAAATAAATTATAATTGTTTACATTTTAGATTAGAATACCAAATAAAATTTAATGAGAACACAAACATTTATTAAATTTGCAAACATTAATGAAACCTAGTTGATAAACTTTAAAAATATTTTTTAAAAAAACTATAAAAGAAAAAAATATTTTTAAAAAAATATAAAAGGAAAAAAATATTTAAATTAAAATATATTTTAAATGTTTGTTTACTTCAATTTTTTAAATTATAATGAATCTATATTTTATACACTAATAAAAGTTATAA